>CZKR01000143.1_pt11 | contig 106609 bp, 78 predicted proteins | sample 1122371 | NCBI WGS metagenome assembly CZKR01 (sample SAMEA3539301, study PRJEB10725) | soil metagenome | biome: tundra; feature: field; material: soil | place: USA | collected 2010-05 | depth 0.15 m
GCCTCGAGGTCGAACTCGAGATTTGAAAAGCGCCCGGCAGCTTCACCGATGTGCGTCAGTGCGGCTTCCGCGAGTGGAGCGCGGCCAAGGTTGGTGTGCAGAATGACGCCCGTCGCGTTGATCACCGGACGCAGCGAATGTCCGAGTGCCTGACGAAGATGTTCTTTGACAGCGTCGGCCAGTCCGTCGAGGGCAAGTCGCAGTGCGGGCGCGTCCAGCAGTCCTGAGGCGACTTCTTGCCGCCAACGCGCGAGCACAGCGCGGGCGGCATCGGTAACCGCGGCAGGTCCATGGCGAGCGGCGAGGGACGCCACGTTCGGCGTGCGAACCAACTCGTCCACCGACGGGAGTTCGCGAAAAAGCTCCGATTTCGCCGCGCTCTTCATCCCCGGATTATCCCATGAAAACGACGCCATGCCCGCGGTTCGCCCCGGACGCTGCTACAAAGTATGAAGATAGGCGAGCAGATCCTGAATATCCTGCGGGCTCAGGGTTTGGCTGTAGCCTGGCATTTCGTTGCGACCGAGCCGGATGATGTCGGTGACCCGCTCATCGTTAGCCGGCAGTCCACTCAGAGAAAGATATTTGTTCTGAAAAACACCCTTAAGGCCCGGGCCTTTCTTGCCTCGAGCGGAATATGGCTGATGGCACCGGTCACATTTCGAGTCGTAGATTTTGCGTCCGGCGGACTGCTGCGGGTTGAGGCCAAGTTCGGCATCGGATTTGCGGCGCTCGATGTCGCAAGCAGAGAGGGCAGCGAACGCCTGCAGAAGAACCAGCGTTGCAAAGAAGAGGTTTGCGCGAGTACTTTTCAGGAACTGTCCCATCGAAACATTGTCTTTCAATTGCATCGACTATCCTCGAGGTTAGGCCACACGCGGCGCTGCGAGCCGCTTTACAATGATAGAGCTAAAGAGTAAAGCACAAAGCACAGTTTACTTGAGTCATGACAGTTGCGATCAAGCGGGTCTACCAGCCAGCATCGCGCAGCGACGGAGAGCGCGTGCTCGTCGACCGGTTGTGGCCGCGAGGTCTCGCGAAGGCCGGCGCCGCGATCGACGAATGGCTGCGTGACCTTGCTCCTTCGGACGAACTACGCCGCTGGTATCACGCCCGCCCCGATCATTGGGCGAACTTTCGCGGGAAATATCTGCAGGAATTGTCGGAACCTGAAGCCGAAAAGGCGCTGCGCCGGCTGTACCACCTTGCCCACCAAAGAAAGCGCCTTACCCTGCTCTTCGCCTCGAAGAACGAGACGCACAATAACGCGTTCGTCCTCAAGGAACTGCTCGACGGGAGGCGAAAACCTCCGACCGGTACAGGTCCTGGGGCGGTCCCCGGCATGCGCAAGCGAGACGCCACCGTGCGGCGCAGATAGCGCATCGTTTGCCGAATCCTGCCAGCAGGCTTCATTTAGAATCGTGCCGGATGAGATCTGTTTTTCAATGGAACCTTGGAACGCGCGCTCTGGAACTCGGCAAGCGCACACTGATCATGGGCATCGTCAATGTTACCCCTGATTCGTTTTCTGACGGCGGTCAGTTTCTGGACCGGGATAAGGCCATAGAGCACGCAGAGCGATTGCTGGACGAAGGAGCCGACATCCTTGACATTGGCGGCGAGTCCACGCGTCCGGGAGCGCGCGTCGATGCCGGTGCTCCGAAGCTAGCTGAGACCAAGCCGGCTGAGACAAAGAAAGGTCAGCCTGCGAATCTCAGGGCGGCCGTGGGGCCGCCTGCCGTGAGCGCGGAAGAAGAACTCACGCGGGTGATTCCGGTCGTTGCCGCATTGAAGAAGAAGCATCCCACGGCAGTGCTCTCGGTAGACACCTACAAAGCGGACGTGGCTCGCGCGGCTGTGGACGCGGGAGCGGAGATCGTGAACGACGTCAGCGGATTTCGCTGGGACGCGCGAATGGCGAAGACTGTCGCTGAGCTCAAATGCGGCGCGGTCTTAATGCATATGCGCGGACGTCCCGACGAGTGGCGCATGCTGCCGCCGCCGGGTGACATTGTGCTGCTGGTGAAACGGGAACTCAAGGAGTGGGCTGAGAAGGCGGTGCTGGCGGGGGTGCGGCGCGAGCGGATCGTGCTCGATCCCGGCTTCGGATTCGGAAAGAGCTTTGACGAGAATTATCCGTTGCTGGGGCGCTTCAATGAATTGCAGACCGCGGGATTTCCGCTCCTCGCGGGCACTTCGCGAAAATCTTTTATCGGGCGGACGCTGGCGAGAGAGGGGAAGGATGTTCCGCCCGAGGGCCGCCTTTACGGAACGCTTGCCACCCAGACTGCCCTCATATTGAAGGGCGCACACATTTTGCGGACCCATGACGTCAAGGCGGCGGTGGAAGCGGCACGAGTGGCGGATGCGATTTTGCAGGCGCGTTAGAGTCGTGCGGTTCGCGACAGCCGGCAAGTGCCGACGCTACTCGTTTTCGCCCTCGAAGAAGATTTCGCTTTCCCTAATGCGCAAGGCTGACGCTGCGCGGTCCCCACAAAGCCACGGCGGCGCGATTTTTCAACTATCCAGATCAGTCAAACGCAGTAATTGCCTCTTGCTTTGTCGCTACCGTTTCCGAAGGTTGGAACCTCCGGGGAGCGGAGTGGCCGCAACCTCCTCCTCTCGCCGGTAGTCCAGAATGCGTGACGTCAAGGTGTGTGCGCCAACAATTCGCACGTCCGCAGTGGCTTCCATGCTGGTTTGCACCCACACTCCTCCGAGATCGGCAAATACCAGCTTGATGCGAACTTTTGTTAACCACCAAGAAGGCGTTTTTTCGACCTCTCCCTGGATCTGACGAATCAAAAATGAGTGCTTGTCTATCCAGACTTCTCCCGAGATCAGGTCGTTCTCCGTTCGCTTCGGCTTCAATCCCAAGACGTAACAGGATTGTCCGTCTAGCGTCGCCTCGCCGATGTAGTTGAAAGCGTAATTATCGCTGCTGATGGCGCTGCTGGCTTTGTTGTCCTTGGAGGTTGCTGCGACTTCGTGGTCCAAAATACGGCGCACAAGTTGCGGCCCTCGGCTGCTGCCCGAGGACCTCTGAATCGCATAGCCTTTGGAGGCGGGTGGCCTGAAATTGATTTCTGCCACCACCTCGGAATCAGCCTTCGAATCCTTCGCGCCAAATAGGCGATACTCGCGAATGATCTGATATGAGGCTGGCGGGCGCACCGCCGCTTGCGCTTTTTGAACCGACTGAATGATCGCGTCAAGTGGCATGGTCCCCGAGGAAGTAATCTCCTGAGCGACTCCGAGGGAGCAAAGCAGCCCGATCAACGCTCCACTCGTCACCCATCGCTTCCTAATGGCCACTTTCCATGCCTCGCGATCCCTAAGATGCGGGAAGCACGTCCTGGGCCAAAAGAAAAGACTGCAAAAAGTAAGGATTACGCGCAAGAGCGATGGAAGATAGTGCAAATCCGCGGGTTGTTCGAGGACATTCTTCCTAGGCGGAATCCGGTAATCGGCGCGCCTTCAGACCGTATGCTCCTCGCGTTGAATGTGAGAGCGGGGAGGCGGTTGCGATTCAGTCGCCGTCCCTGAGAAAGGTCTGAATTTCGTTCTTACGGAGCGGATGCCTACACACTCGAAAACCCACGAGGTTACCTTCGTAACTTCCTTTCAACTCCCAATCACGTTTTTAATAAAATTGCGTTCTCGCGTTGGACTCGCGGTCATGGGTAATTTGGTGTTTTGCGTTATTGCGCAGCTGAATCTGGTATTCGGAGTGGCCGGACTGATCTGGCCGGACAAATTGATGCCATTCTTTGGCCTGTTTATGTTTCCGTGGCCAGCCACCTATCGAGCGATTCGTGTCAACGGCATCGTTGCCATCGGAGCCTACCTGCTAGTTCTCGGCAAACTGACTTACAGTTGGCTTTTGAGTTCGACCGGAACGGGATTACCCTGACGGTCTCGCCTGTCAATACGCTGCTTGGCACTCGCTTCTGCATCTGCTAATAACTGATGTTATCAGTCGTTACACCAGCTACTCCGAGCGGCAGTGAATAAACCGGTCCTAGAACACCTTGCCGGAATCCAGCAGGATGGTGACCGGTCCCTCATTCACCAGTTCCACCTGCATCATTTCCTGGAAACGGCCGGTTTCGCAGCGCACGCCTGCAGCTCGGATGCGCTCGACAAAAAACTCATACAGCCGCCGAGCGTGATCTGGAGGAGCCGCGGCGTCGAACGATGGGCGCTTGCCGCGGCGAACATCGCCGTACAGAGTGAACTGCGAGACCGCGAGCACGCTGCCGCCCACATCTTGCACGCTGCGGTTCATCTTTCCGTGCTCGTCTTCGAAGATGCGGAGGCCGGCAATTTTTTCGGACAGATACGTCGCATCGGCCTCGGTGTCTTCTTGTCCCACGCCCAGCAGAACCAGCAAGCCCAGGCCGATCTCGCCGCTGATCTGTTCGTTGACCGTGACTTTGGCGCGGCTGACGCGCTGCACGACGGCACGCATACGACTTTTCTCGCCTCTCAGGCCCCCGCAATGGGTCGACCGGCAAGCCATCATAACCCGCCCCAACGTTTGACCCCGGCAACGGCCAACCTTTAGGATTCAAGAGTGCAATCTCAAGTCAACCGAGGCTTTGCCGAAAGTGGCATGGCCCTTCCTTTACACTAATTCACCGGGACAATTACACTACACACTCGCCTTTTTTCGTATCGCAGTGCGTAAGACGTGCCAGAGTTGTGAAGGGCCCGAGCCCGGGCCAGCAGAAATATGAGCTGCGATAGCGCGACTGAAGAACCCGAATTCAAATCTAATCGAGGCAAGCGAGGAAAAACATGGCAGCCGTAGACGAGAAGGTAAAACAGATTATCGTGGAGCAGTTGGGAGTGGATGAGGGGGAAGTCACCTCCAGCGCGTCGTTCGTGGACGACCTGGGCGCGGACTCGCTGGACACCGTCGAACTGGTCATGGCTTTCGAAGAAGCCTTCGACATCGAGATCCCCGACGAAGACGCCGAGAAAATCCGCACGGTGCAGGACGCGGTGGACTACATCGGCAAACACGCGAAAGCGGGGAAATAGTTGGGACGCAGGGTCGTAGTCACAGGCCTGGGCTTGATCTGTGGCGTGGGCAATACCACTGACGTGGTGTGGAAGGCCCTGCTTGCAGGCAAGAGCGGCGTCGGGCGCATCACCAGTTTCGACCCTACTGCTTTTGCCTGCCAGATTGCCGCCGAGGTCAAGAACTTCGACCCGCTGAACTTCATCGAAAAAAAAGAAGTCAAGAAAATGGGACGCTTCATTCATGTCGCGATCGCGGCCGCGGAGGAAGCGATGAAAATGTCGGAACTGAAGATTACTCCGGAGAACGACGAGCGGGTCGGCGTTCACATCGGGTCGGGGATCGGAGGGTTCGACATCATCGAACGCGAACACACCGCGCTGATGGACGGAGGGCCCCGCAAGATTTCTCCATTCTTCATTCCGGCTGCCATCATCAATCTTGCAGCCGGGCAGGTCTCGATGCGCTACGGGGCCAAGGGACCGAACGAGGCGACCGCGACGGCCTGTACCACTAGCGCACATTCCATCGGAGATTCTTACCGCATCATCCAGCACAACGATGCCGACGTGATGATTGCCGGGGGCGCGGAGGCCGCAATCACTCCCATGGGCGTTGGCGGATTCGCCGCCATGCGCGCTCTGTCGACCCGCAACGACGCACCCGAGAAGGCCAGCCGTCCTTGGGATCGAGATCGCGACGGCTTCGTGATCGGCGAAGGCGCGGGCATCATGATCCTGGAAGAGCTGGAATTCGCCCGCAAGCGCGGCGCTCGCATCCTCGCGGAGATCGCGGGCTACGGCATGAGCGGCGATGCTTACCACATGACGCAGCCTGCACCGGAGCACGAGGGCGGCTTTCGCGTAATGCGCAACGCCGTGCGCGATGCGGGCGTAACTCCCGACGTCGTCGGATATGTGAATGCCCATGGCACTTCAACGCCGATCGGCGATGCGCTCGAGGCGCACGCCATCCGCAACTTTTTTGGCGAGCGCAGAATCGCTGTAAGTTCCACCAAGTCGATGACCGGGCACCTGCTGGGCGGGGCCGGAGGACTGGAGGCGGGCATTACCGTGCTGGCATTGCGCGATCAGATCCTGCCTCCGACGATCAACTTGGAGAATCCCGATGCCGATACCGCGGGCATGGATCTGGTGCCCAACCAGGCGCGCAAGGCGGAAATCGAATACGCCATGTCGAACTCGTTCGGCTTCGGCGGCACCAATGGAGCGCTGCTGTTCCGGCGCTGGAGCGAATAAATTCTCTCGTTGGGAATTTGCATTCTCCCCCTGTCCACTCTAAGTTCTTCATTTCACAAAAGTTCTGCTTCGTAATGTCCCGTCTCCCGTGCTTTCCGAAAAAGTAACGACACTTTGGTACTTCGAACGTTGGTCCTTTGGGTCTTTTCAGTGATAGCGAGCGACCGCACAATGGGTTTAGAAAGTGGAGTCTTCCCTCGACATGGATAAAGCTTTCGCCACAACCCTCGCCCTCGCCCCGTCCCGTACCGCCCGGAAGGCAGCCGCCCGCACTGCGCTGGTAGGCTTGAATGAATCGTCCGGGGCTCTGCTGACGGAATGCTTCCGCCAGTTCAACATTGAAACCGTGGTCATGTCTTCCAATGCCGCCGAGCGCCTGCGCAAGGAAAAGTTCGAGGCTTGTGTCCTGAGCCTGGGCGACGGTGCCGACGCCGTGATGGAAGCGGCCCGCAGTTCCCCTTCAAATAGCCGATGCGTGATTTATGGGCTGGGGGGGAACGCGCAGGAAGCGATGCGCTACTCCAAGTACGGCATCAACGCCATATTTAACGCACCGCTGGAGCGGCCCGCTGCCCTGAAACTGGTGCGTGCCACGCGGATGCTCGTGCTGCATGAATTCCGGCGCTATGTGCGCATTCCCGTGATGACCGAGGTCTCTGTCGTCGGAGATGGCCGGCGGATCAGCGCGTCCAGCGTCGAAATGAGTAGCGGAGGCATGTCCCTCAAGAGCTCCGAAGACCTTTCGATTGGCATGAACGTGGAGGTGTCGTTTTCGCTCATGACCTTGCCCCGCGTCAACGTTCGCGGAGTGGTGAGCTGGCGCAAGCCTAAATCGTTCGGAGTACGGTTCGATGCAGCCGACGAACGGCGCCAGAAAGTCAAGATTTGGATCGATTCCTACCTCGAGAACTGAGTCGCGGGTTACCTTTACAATAGCTGCGTGCCTGAAGTCAGCACTCGCGACGCGGCCGCGCCGACGCAACCTGCCCCTAGCGTCCGCCGCTTTACCCTTCGCCAGCGCATTGTCCTCCGCGTCATTATCTGGCTGGGATACGGGGTCATCCGCGTGATCGGGCCAACCTTGCGCGTCTCGGTTTCCTACGAGGAAGGTGCGCAGAAGACGCTGGAACAGCGCCCGCTGATCGCCTCCTTTTGGCATTCCTGCATGATCCCGGCTACCTATATCTTTCGCGACATGGGCATCCGAGTGATGAGCAGCAACAGTTATGACGGCGAGTACATGGGCCGGATCATTCACAAGTTCGGCTTCGTCGCGGTGAAAGGATCGAGCAGCCGCAACGCGGTGCGGGCTTTGCTCGGCCTGCGGCGAGCGCTCGAAGCAGGTTGGACCGTGGCGTTTACCCTGGATGGTCCCCGCGGTCCGCGGCACAAAGTGAAGCCCGGGCCGGTCGCGCTGGCACGATCGTCTGGCTCGGCGTTGACCATGTTCCACGCCGCCGTCGATCGGGCTTGGGTGCTGAACACGTGGGACCGCTTGATGATTCCGCTTCCCTTTTCGCGGGTGCTGGTGCGCGTCGGCAAACTGATCCGCGTGCCTGGTGACGCCACGGACGAAGACATCGAACGCTATACGGCTGAACTGCAAGCTTCGCTCGACCGAGTTTGCGAATTCGCCGAGGCCAACGCGAAACGGGTCGGTACGAGTGAGTTCCCCTACTACAAACGGAGCTAAGGGATATTAGGAGGATTCGGCGGCGATTGAAGATTGAGGATTGCTGATTGGGTCCGCGAAATCAGCGATCGAACGACAATCTAAAATCAACATTCAGCAACTGCCCTATTCGAGAGTTGAGCCGAGCTGTTGGTATTTGTATTTCTTGCCGTCCCAATACACGACTGACGAAGTCTGTTCGCCCTCGCCCGTTTCTTCCATGTAAATTCCGAGGATGGTTTTCTTCTTCATCGCAAGCCTTTTCACCGTCAGAGTTTTAAAGGGCAGATTGATAAGAAGGAACTTGGCCTTCGGGATTTCGGAGCGCCATGCGTCTTTTTCTGCGCCATGAATGATGAGCAGGCTGACGCCGCGCCGCTGGGGTTCGTCGGATGCGAAAGTGGAGGTGACTTTGACATCGCTATAGCCGAGAAAGCTGTCATAAGGGTCGGCGACGACGAAACTGTACTCGTCTTTGTCGGCCATGGGGTTCTTGCATTTGGCGGCCACCACGAGGTCTTCGGTGCCGTCGTTGTCAAGATCGGCGACAAACTGCGGCGGTCCCGCCAACAGAGAACAATTGTCCCCAAACTGTTTGTTAATGAGATCGTCGGTCACAGCGGGGGACGGAGACTTTGCGTGGGCCGGAGGCGGAGGCGGTTGCTTCTTCGTCTGCGCGGCGGCGACCAGCAGAAAGGCGGCGAGCACTGGGAGGAGCAGCAATTTACGGAATGACATGGTTTTACTCTAGTCCGGTTTCGAGTGATCCGGTAGAGACAGAGTAGTGACGGAGGTAACGGAAGATGGTGGTGAAGATTGTGAAGGACCGGAGCTGGAGCAAGGATTGATTTCTCTCGTGGCTTGCGCTGCTGCCTTTTCGGCGGCGACCGTCGCGGTTCGCCCTCGCGGGATAGCCGAGGGGCTGTCGCTACATGAGTCCAGTCAGCGTTGGAAGTGCTGCCAGCCGCGGGGTTCGAGTTCGTAGGCCAAGTTGGGGCGGGTACGGAGGAGGATCTTTGGCGCACGCGTGATATGGCCGATGTGGGTCAGGGCGACTCCGGCAATTTGGGCGGGAATGTGCTTGCCGGGCCGAGCCGTGAAAAGGAGTTCGTAGTCCTCGCCACCGTGCAGGGCGAGGTCGAGATCGACTTCACGGGGGGGCTTGCCGACGCGGGCGCGGGGAATGAGTGCGGCGTCGAGTTCGGCTCCCACGCCGCTTTCTTCACAGAGATGAGCCAGGTCGGTGGAGAGGCCGTCGCTGGTGTCAATCATGGCGGAAGCCAGGCCTTTTTTACGAAGAATGCGACCGAGTTCGATCCGGGGCTCGGGATAAAAATGGCGACGGTAGTTTCGGGGACTCAACTTCTTCTTAGGCATGCAACTCATTCTGAGGACAGCGGCAGCCGAGCCCCCGAGTTCTCCGCTGATGAAGATGCGGTCGCCGGGCCGGGCGGTGGAGCGCAATACAGACTTGCCTCTGGGCGCGGTGCCGATCACGATGATGTCGGCGAGGATTCCGTTGGGAGATTCGGCGGTGTCACCTCCGGCGAGGCTTACTCCGAATTTTTCCGCCAGACTGATCAGGCTGCGGGCGAAGCGTCCGACCCAGGATTGAGGCAAGTCCCGGGGCAGGGCAAGAGAGAGGAAGGCCGCGACCGGCTCGCCACCCATGGCGGCGATGTCGCTCAGTCCGCGAGTCAGGCAACGCTGGCCGACGGATTCAGGCGGGTGCCAGTCCCGGCGGAAGTGGATTCCTTCCAATGTGAAGTCGGTCGTAACCAGAGATTCTTGTCCTGGGAGCAGGCGCAGCACGGCGCAGTCGTCTCCGATGCCGGTGAAGACGCCGCGGTTCGAGGCGAGAGTGTGCCCTCGCGTAGAGGATCTCGCCATGCGGCGAATCCGGGCAATCAGCGTTTTTTCGCGAAGCAGCACGAAGCCACCACTATAGCGGAGGCCGCCCATCTGATGCCGGGCTCGCAACGGGAGCCGCAAAACCTGTAGTCGTTACACGCGGTCAATTTGGTATAGTTCGGCACCATGAGAATAGGATTCCTCTTCGCGTGCGTCGGGCTGCTGTCGGCCCAGGCGATTGGCCAGTCGCGGCGGTCCACCGTCCCTGAAACCGTTGTGGTCCCCAGCGGCAATCTTCGGCTGAAAGGCTTCCTCTGGAGACCCGAAGGCTCCGCTCCCGCGCCTGCCATCCTAACTCATGCATGGTTCTGGCAGCACCGATGCCGCGCTTACCGGCGAGTTGGCGATCACCGCGGCGGCTGATGGGCACATGTTTGTGTATACAGACATCGCGGAATGAGCGGCCGACGTTTTCGGATTCCTGGGTGAGCATGTCAGGCGTTGAATGTGACTCGGCGACACCGATAGGGCCTCAGCCAGACCCATCAGTGGCAGATTCCAAACACGGCTATGCCGAACGCCCCCCTGGTAACCTGTCCAACAGGAGTCCGGTTACCCTGCCTTCCGTAACTGAGGATGGCCATGTGCGTCGTTGACAGGGGGAAACCGGTTTGTTACCGTTAACCAGTCGTTCACAATAACCTTTTGGCCGAGCTAAGTTCTGCAAGCGGTTGGAATTGCAGACGAAGACAAATTTCAGGCTCTGGTCGCAGTTCCGGTAGGTATAGGGCGCGAGAAGATTTCCATTCCCAAGATGGGAGCGTAGCCCGAAAAAACAGGTGGTCCGAACAGGCGTTCTGGCAACTAAGAAACTGGGCCTGGAGTTCCGGACCTGATGCTGCAAGACTTTAGAGGAGCGATTTGCAAAAACGCTTTTACATCCTTTTCGTGGCTCGCGGGGACGACGGGCAGTTGCGTAAGATCTCCATCCCCGTGCATTACCTTTACGTATTCGTAGTGGGAGCCGCGATTGGATTTCTCAGCCTGACCGGCATTGCCAGCTCCTATACCCGCATGTTGCTGAAGGTTTCCCGCTATAACCAACTGCGGACGGAAAAAGATCAGCTCAAGGACAACTATTCGCGCCTGGAGCAGGTGGCCAAGGAGCGCGACGTGCAGGTGGCATCGCTGGGCTCGATCGCCGGGGAAGTTTCGGCCCTCTACGGGTTGAAGGCGCAGCCTACGCTAGTGACAGCGACCGCCGAGCAGATTCAGGATGCCGACGTAAGTTCGTCGCTGGACCAATTGCATGCCTTGCGGACTTCAGCTCTGACTGGGGCGACGATGGTCGGCCTGACCATGGGCCTGACGCGCAATGCCACGACGGCAGACTGGTTCAAAGCAAACTCTGCCCCCAACCTCTGGCCGGTGGAAGGCCAGGTGACGGGCAGCTTCGGAGAGCGGATTGATCCGTTCAACGGAGAAGGCGCCTTCCACAGCGGCGTGGATATTGGCAGCAGCTATGGCGCGCCGGTCATTGCCCCCGCGGACGGAAGGGTGACCTTCAGCGAGATCATGGGTGGCTATGGCAAGGCGATCATGATTGATCACGGCAACGGCATCAGCACACGCTACGGACACCTTTCAGGGTACGCGGTTACGGCTGGGCAGGCAGTGCATCGCGGTGACGTGATTGGCTATGTGGGAGAGAGCGGACGCTCGACCGGACCGCATCTTCACTACGAAGTCCGCATCAACGATACCCCGGTAAATCCTTATAAGTATCTCCGCATGACCGTCGCGCACAACGGCGGCTTCACCGCAGGAAGCTAAAAAAGCTCTCAGCCATCAGCTTTCAGCTCAGTCCTCTGCGGCACTTCAGCAGGCTGCGCTGGCGTCCCCTCCCGTCCGACATCGACTCGACATTGTTCTACGGTAGTTGCAAATCGATGGCGTAGATTTCGTGTGAGCTGGCGTCGCGCACCGCGAGCACGCTTCCGTCTGGCGCCAGACCCGACCAGGTTCCCCAAAACACCTCCGGAGCGATGGAGTCCGTTCCAGGAAAGGAAGGGCTCGGATTGAGATTCGCCGAGCTTAAGCTTGTGCATGGAAGGCTCGGCGGCGTGGAAGCGCTCAATATAAATAGATTTGCTGTCTCTGGCCCAGACCGGATAACCGACGTGGCGCGGGCTCCGCGCCGGAAGCGCTAGTATGCCTGTGGATCGCGGACAAGGTCATCGGCGAGGAATTTGAGAGCAACGAAGAAGTGCCCGAAGTCACAGGAGGCCGTGATCGCAGTGGCCACGGACCGCCGTCGCGAGCGACTACGGTCGCTTCGGCCAGGCATTATTAAGCTGTTACCGGGGTAATGGATCACGGCAAACAGAGTGCGGAATCACGGTGCTAGTGGCGCTAACATGTAGGAACCTCTCCCCCAATTCCGTGGCCGATCCGAAGCTGCGGCTCAAGGACTACATGGAAAATCCGGAAGGTAAGCGGTTTGGCCGGTACGAGATCGTGGCTGAATTGGGCCGCGGAGCCATGGGTGTGGTGTACAAGGCCCGGGACCCGCAGATCGAACGTCTGGTCGCGGTGAAAACCGTTTCCATGTGGGGGCAGGATCGGGAAGAGGAAGCCGAATTTCGCATGCGGTTTATGAATGAGGCGCAGGCCGCGGGACGACTGCATCACGCCGCGATTGTTTCAATTTTTGACGTGGGGGAAAATCCCGAAAACCAGGACCCCTACATCGTGCTGGAGTACGTTGCGGGCGAGTCCCTGAATCGGGTTCTGGCGCGCGAGAAGAAACTTCCGCTGCCGAAGGCCTTGCAACTTGCGGAAGAGATTGCCGAAGCGCTCGACTATGCTCACGCACAGGGCGTGGTCCATCGCGACATCAAGCCCGGAAACATTCTGGTGACGGAGGACGGCCACGCCAAAATCGCCGATTTCGGCATCGCGAAGCTGAACGTGGCCCACTTCACCCTGCCCGGGCGGGTGATGGGAACTCCCGCCTATATGGCACCGGAGCAACTGAGCGGCGAAGGAGTGGATGGGCGCTCGGATCTATTCTCGCTGGGCGTTATTTTGTATGCCATGGTCACGGGTCATTCTCCGTTTCAGGGGAACAGCGCGACAACGGTGTGCTTCAAGGTGGCAAACCGTGAGCCCGTGGCGGCGACCGCCTTTGACCTGACCTTGCCTCAGGAACTGGATGAGGTGATCTCGCGTGCCATGGCGAAGGATCCGGAGCAGCGCTACCAGACTGGCGCAGCGTTCGCCGAGGATGTACGCCAGTTGCAACAAATATTCGAAGTGGGCTCGACCACGACGTCGCTGCGGGCAATAATGTCGACCGGGAACAAATCTACGGGGACGCACACCAGGAAAACTGGGCAGCGCCCCTCCGGGACGCATCCAGCGGCGGAGATGGATCGGATAGAGAGGTTAGTCCGTAACGCGATTCAGAAAGCGCCGCTCCGGAATCTGATATTGGGCGCGGCTGCGCTGGTGCTCCTGCTCATTGCCGGGATCCAGTCGAAGGTATTGGTGATTTCTCCAAAACTGGGGGTGAATGCGCTCAATGTGGCTGCCAGCACCCCGGCAGTTCCGAGTATGGAAAGCGTCCAGCCGAGTTCAGCACCGGCCAGTGAGCCGCGCAGCGCCGGGGTACTGCCCGCGGCCGCCAAGTCAAAGCTGCGGAAAGTTCGCCGCCCGGTTTCACCGCTTCCGGTCTCGACCACGGGGCCAGAAATCGTCGTACCACTTTCGAATCTCGACATAGCGGTGCGACACCAGTTCAAAGATGCCACTCTTTTTGTTTGGGTCGATGACCGGCTTGCGTTGACACGACCCTTGCACGGAGGTCCCCAGAAACGGATGGTCGTGTTCAACGGAGTACGGGGCGTGGACGCGGAGACGCTGAGGATTCCTGCAGGAAGACATGCGCTTCGCGTGAGGGCATTATCGGCCGATGAGACGATTGATCTCTCCAAAACGGTTACGGCCGAATTCATCGGCGGCGGCGAGAAGTCTCTGCAGGTCACCTTCGACAAACACAACACGGCCATGCACTTGAGTTGGCAGTAGGCTACTGCCGCAATCCCATCCAGTTTTCCGAGACAACCAGCGAATTGCCAGGATTCTGCGGATCATATTTCACCGAAGTGGGCAGTCCGAGACGGCAGGAATGGAGATTGATCCAGTGCCGCAGGTAGGTGACATCCTGGGAACACTCGTAGGATACCCCAGCCACGTCGTACTTGTAGATCAACATGGTGGCAGCGTGATAGTTGTTGGCTGCGGCCAGTTCCTGCACATCAATCACAGTACCGTCGGTGATGCGGCCTGTACCCTCAAGCCACGCCCTGCGTTCGCGCTCCAGGTCGTCGGGCGTCTTGGGCTTGCGTCGCAGAAGCGCATACGCCGCGAGCAATGCGACGCCGCCCGTCACTAGCCCATAAAGTCGAAGTGAATCCATACCAGGGTGGGTTGAATCGGTGCCGTGTCGGCCGATCTCTCTACCAGCATAAGCCGAAAGCGAGATGCGTGGAAGTAGTGGGGAGGTTACGGAGGTGCCAAAGCTGTGAAGAATATGGAATTGGCTCGTGCTTCGAGAAGGCTTCCGGCTTGTTCTACAATCAGCCGGCTGGAATATTCGGTGGTGATGGAAGCGGAGTACGAATGAGATTTGCGGCCATTTTTCTCGTGGTGTCATTGGCGATGGCGGCAGCGATGGGGGGAACGCCATCGTCCACACGAAAAGCGCCCGACAAAAAAGAGAGTCGCGATTGGCCGATTTATGGCGGGACGCCGGAGAATAGTCATTTTTCCAGCCTGACGCAGATCAGTCGCAAGAATGTGAAGCGACTCCGGGTTGCCTGGACGTTTGACACCGAGGAGGCCGGCGGGCTGCAGACCAGTCCAATTGTGGTCGAGGGAATACTGTATGGGCTGACTCCATCGCAGAAAGTTTTTGCCTTGAATGCGGCTACCGGAAAGTTGCTGTGGAAATTTGACTCCGGAATTCTTGGGACGCAACCGGATAGGGGGCTGGCTTACTGGTCCGACGGCGAAGGCCTAAATAAAGCCCGCCGGATTCTGGTCGCGGTGATGAACTTCGTTTATGCGCTCGATGCAACCACGGGCAAAGCCATTGCGAGTTTCGGAAGAGACGGACGTATCGATTTGCGCGAAGATTTGGGGCGCGACCCGGCGCAGCAGTCCATTTATATGACCAGTCCGGCGGTGATTTACAAGGACCTGATGATCGTGGGAGGGCGTGAAGCGGAGACCTGGCCGGCGTCTCCCGGCGATGTGCGGGCTTATGACGTGCGCAGCGGAAAGTTGCGCTGGTCCTTTCATACGATTCCCCACCCGGGCGAGTTTGGCTACGACACCTGGCCGAAGGAGACGTGGAAAACGAGTGGCGCGGCCAATAACTGGACGGGGATGACCGTGGATACGGAGCGAGGGATCGTTTATGTTCCGACGGGTTCGGCGGCATTTGATTTCTTTGGGGCGGACCGGGTTGGGGATGATCTGTTTGCCAATTGCTTGATTGCCTTGAACGCCCAGACGGGCGAGCGCATCTGGCATTTTCAGGGAGTGAAGCACGATCTTTGGGACCGGGATTTCCCCGCTCCGCCGGTGCTTTTGACCGTGGAGCGCGAAGGCAAGAAAGTGGATGCGGTAGCGCAGACGACGAAGCAGGGCTTCGTGTTTTTGTTCGACCGCACAAACGGGAAGCCGCTGTTTCCGATTGAGTGCCGAAGCTATCCGCCGAGCGATGTACCGGGAGAAGTGGCCGCGGCGCAACAATGTCTGCCTGCGAAACCGGCGCCCTTTGCACGGCAACTACTGACCGAGAACCTTCTGAGCCAGCGCACGCCGGAGGTGCATCAGTGGGCGGTCGAGAAGTTCCGCAGCTTTCGCAGCGAAGGGCAGTTTGTTCCCTTCGGCGTGGGGAAAGATACGATCATATTTCCCGGATTCGATGGCGGGGCCGAGTGGGGCGGGGCCGCAGTCGACCCACACACGGGAATTCTCTACGTCAACGCGAACGACTTGGCCTGGACGGGCGCGCTCGCGGAAAATACTGCTGAGAACAGTCCCAAAGCTCTGTACATGAGCCAGTGCGCAGTTTGCCACGGAGAAAAAATGGCGGGATCGCCCCCGTCGATTCCTTCGCTCGTGGGTGTGGGCGATCGGCGGCCAGCGGCTGAGATTGCGGCGACCATCAGGAACGGCAAGGGACGGATGCCAGGCTTTTCCAATTTGGCCGACGATCAAGTCTTCGGCCTGTTGTCGTATTTGGTGGGAGGTGACAGTAAGGAAGTTGTGACATCTGAGCCGGTACCTGTGACCATGAAATATCACTTTACGGGATACCGCAAGTTTCTGGAACCGGATGGATATCCCGCGGTTGCGCCGCCGTGGGGGACATTGAACGCCATCAATCTCAATACCGGCGAATATGTGTGGAAGATTCCGCTGGGCGAATATCCAGAACTGGCCGCTAAAGGACAGAAAAACACGGGCACGGAGAACTATGGCGGGCCGATTGTAACGGCGGGTGGTCTGGTCTTTATCGGGGCTACGAACTTCGACAAGAAGTTTCGCGCGTTCGATAAGGCTACCGGGGCGCTGCTGTGGGAGACCACGCTGCCGTTTGCGGGGAATGCAACTCCAGCGACATATGAGGTGCACGGGCGGCAGTTTGTGGTGATCGCGGCGGGAGGAGGAAAAGATCTGAAGTCGAAGTCGGGCGGGGTTTACGTGGCGTTTGCGGTGAAGAAATGAGTGGCGAGGAGGCTACTTGGTTTGGCTGCAGACGTTCTTGCTGACTAGGGCGACGAAGTCGCCTTCGGGGTTCTTGCCGAACTGCTCGTCATGGGTGGCTTTCTTGCTGACCACGAAGCGTCCGCTGTGGTCGCGGGAGTAGAACCATTCGGTCGTAGGAGTGGCAGCGCCGCTGGCGCAATTGAAACGCACGCGCGCACGCATTTCGACGAAGGGTCCGCCTTGTGGAAGTTTTACCGGTTCTTTGAATTCGACGCGAACCAGAGCGATCCGCTGATTGTTCTTGAGGATGCGGATGGAGCTGACGGACACTTTATCGCCGGCTTCAGTCTGGCCGATGGTGCGCCAGTCGCCGGCCGCGAAGACTACCAGGCTGACCACGAGCACGGGTGCCAGCACGACGGCGGCAAGAACGATGAGGGCTTTTTTCAACGCTGAGTTTTTTCCGAGCGCGAATTGCAACGAGACACTCTCGTCGAAAAAGGCGGTTCTGTCAACCAGTTAGGCAATTCCGCGCAGCCGGGGTTCAGCGCCTGTGTTAGGGTTATGGGCGCGGCGGGCAGTGCTACGGCTGAGTGATTTCTATGGAAACACTTCATTCTACGACGGTTATGTCACCTGTAGGACCATTGTTCATGGCTGCTTCCGATCTGGGATTGGTAGCGCTGGAGTTCGATGCGCGCCTTCCCGGCCAGCAGACAATTCGTCCAAATCCGCGCGATTTACGGGCGGAGAACCGGGGCGTGCGCTTCGAGGAATCTGTGAAGGTGATGCGGGCGTACGTGCGGGAACTGGAGGAATATTTCGCGGGCGAGAGGCGCGAGTTCAGCTTCGCGCTCGACCTGCGCGGCACAGACTTTCAGCTGGCATGCTGGCGAGCTCTGCGGGTCATTCCCTATGGCGAGACTCGCAGCTACGGCGATATTGCGCGTGCGGTGGGCAAGCCTCAAGGTTTTCGCGCGGTGGGGATGGCGAACAACCGCAACCCGGTGGCGATTGTCGTCCCCTGCCATCGCGTGATCGGGTCGGACGGGACGCTGTGTGGTTACGGCGGTGGCCTCGACGTGAAGCGGAAGCTGCTGGAACTAGAAGGTGCGCTGACGGGAATTCTGGCGGCATAGGAAATACTTGATTGTCGAATTGTGATTGTTGATTGAAAATCTGACGGTTTATGCGGAGTAGGTTTTCAATCAACAATCAATAATCATCAATTGCATCCCAAGCACGACGCGTCTTTGACGACTCAACCCGTACTCGTCGAGCGTGCGTTTCTCCAGGCGCGACACGATCCAAGTCGCGAGAGAGACAAAAATACCATCATGGCCAGCATGATTAGCCCGCGCCGCTCAGGCATTCTCGAGTTGTTTGCCCCCGGATTGATCCCTCGGCAACAGCTCATGACCGGCTGCGCGCAGAACGTCGAGCGCCCAGATGAACTCTTCCTGGATCAGCACATAGTCCGTGTCGTAGGTAGAGACGGCGAAGATGGGAATATCGTTCCTTGAGAGCGGGTCGATGAAGGAAAGCAGTACACCGGTTTGCGAGAACGGGAACGGGCCTTCGAGTTTCAGGCAGACCCATCGGTGCGACGAATGCACATCCGCCGGAAGATTGGCGGATGGGCAGACTACGGAGAGTTCGTCGTCGGTGCGGGTGATCGAGGTGAAGTCGCCCTTAGTCGCCCAATCGGGGACAGGCACGTCGGGGGCGAGGCGCACGATGGCATAGGGGCCAGGAAGCAAGCGAAATTTGAGTTCGTGGCGCTTTTCCACTACGCAGCGTCCTTGATTTCGACCTGCACGGCATTGAACTCAGCGCCGCCGACGTTCTCGACCGTGCCCCACATAGAACGTTAACCCTCTACGGCTTTGCGCAGAGCGGCTCTCGCCAGAATGCGCGTGGAATCCAGCATAGGCAGCGGGGAGGATTCCGGCGTCATGAGCAGCGGAATTTCAGTGCAGGCCAGTGCTACCGCGTCGCAGCCGTCATCTTTCAGGCCGCGAATCACTTCTGTGAAATAGGCCTGAGTGCGAGGCAAGAAAGTTCCGTGGACCAGTTCGTCGAAGATGATCCGGTGGATGCGCTCGCGCTGGTCCGCACCCGGCACGCGCTGCTCGATGCCGGTGGCTTTCAGCGTGTCGCGGTAGACCGGGCCGTCCATCAGCGAGCGCGTACCGAGTACTCCGAGGCGTTTGTAACCGTGGCGCTTGGCTTCATTGGCGACTTCAACCGCGATGTGCAGCCAGGGGCGAGGAGAGCGGTGCTCAACCAAATCGAAAGCCTGGTGCACGGTGTTGACGGGAGCGATGAAGAAGTCGGCGCCGGCCTTGGCCAACTTTTCGGCGGAGGAGAGCATGAGTTCTGCGACGCCGGCCCAATCCTTTGCGTCAATGCGGTCCTTGTATAGGACGAAGGGATGGCCGTGCATCGATACTTCGGGATGATTGTAGGGACCGAGCAAGTCCGCGCCCTCTACGCAGATGGTGCGATAGCAGAGCGCGGCGCCTTCCGCGCTGGATGCGACGATGCCGATGTGTAACATCAGTTGCCAGTTTGGTGTTAGGTCTTAGGCCTTCGGTGTTCGGCTGCGGCTAGGACAGATTCCCGACCTCTGAAACCTAATCCTAGGGCCTAAGACCTAACACCGGTTCAGCTTTTGATTGTAGCTGGAGTGACCGCGTAGGGGCTCGCGTCGCGGTAACGCTTTTCGAATTCTTCGCGCGTGCAGATGGTTTTGACATCGACGACTCGGTCGATAGAGAGGATGCCGTCGAGGTGATCGATTTCGTGCTGCAGGAGTTCGGAAAGATTGCGATCGTCACCCGCTTCGAATTCGAGGGTTTCGCCATTCAGAGTCTGATAGCGCACCGTCACTCGGCGGCGGCGTTCGACCTGCATGAAGATCGAGAGGAAACTCAGGCAGGCGTCCCAGACAATGATCTTTTCTTCGCTCGATTCGATGATTTCCGGGTTAATCAGCGGCCAAGGCTCGGCTCGTGGGAGTTTGAGATAAATGACGCGCTGCAACTCGCCGAGTTGGGGAGCGGCGATGCCGCGGCCGAAGCCGGTAATGGAGCGCCAGTGAGCGAGCGTGTCGGCGAGGTCGTGGACTAGATCGTGGATCTCGCGGGCCGTCGGGTCTTCAACCCTGACGGACTTTTGCCTCAGGACTGGGTTGCCGAGTTGGAGGACGGGGCGGAGGGACATGGACTTTTCTCAGTTGCCAGTTCTCAGTTCTTAGTTAAGGCAAGATGCGGGGGATCGCCTGCGATTTTACATCATCCGTTGAGTGAGGATGGCCGGGCTCCTAGCCGGGACAGCCCAGGCGGCTGTCCCTACGTGATTTTTTGGATCGCTGCTCACCTTGCGGCGGCGGCGTCGAAAAGGCTCAGGAGCTCGAGCTTTTTTTCTGGGGGCAGGAAGGATGCTTCGAACGAGTTGCGAGCTAATTCGCGGAGGTGCTCGTCGGTGAATCCGAACGTTTCCTGGGCAAGCTGGTATTCCCGCGAAAGCGTGGTGCCGAACAATGCCGGGTCGTCGGTGTTGAGCGTGATCATAAGGCCCTGGTCGAAATAGTTCTTCGTCGGATGCTCGGCAATCGACTTGCACACCCCGGTGCGGAGGTTGCTGGTGATGCAGAGCTCGACCGGAATCTGACGCTGGGCGAGCTCTTCGATCAGGTCGGCGTCCTGGCCGGCAGTGAAGCCGTGACCAATCCGCTCGGCGTGCAGGTTCAGCGCTCCCCAGATGGATTCCGGTGGGCCGGTCTCGCCTGCGTGCGCTGTCAGGCGTAAATCATGGTCGGCGGCGTAGGCGTAGACGCTGCGGAAAAGTTCAGGCGGGGCTTTTTGTTCGTCGCCACCAAGGCCGACCCCGACTACGTGGCGATCCCGGTAGCGCGCCGCGAGCTCGAAAACTTTTTGTGCTTCCTCGATTCCGAAGTGGCGGGTGGCGTCGAAGATCCAGAGCAGCGACACACCGAAATCGCGCGCGCCGCGGGCGCGGCCGCGCTCGAGACCCTCGAAGATGGTGGCGAAATCCTGCTTGCGATAGAGGCAGACGCCTACCGCAACATAGGCCTCCGCGTGCAGCACGTTCTCTTCTTTCAACCGCTGCATCAGACGGTAGGTTATGAGTTCGTAGTCGTCCGGGCCGCGCAGGTGCGCGCTGACTGCCTTGAAAGCCATCAGGAAACTTTGGAAATCGGTGTAGCCGTACAGGGCTTCGACCTCGGCGAGGGTGGCGTAGTCGCCGTGGAGTTTGCGGAGTTCGAGCAGAGTCGCGGGTTCGACCGCGCCCTCGAGGTGCAGATGCAGTTCCGCCTTGGGGAGTTGACGGATGAAAGCATTGGGCGGGCGGAGCGGCACGGAAGTCATCCGTCTGATTGTAGATTCTTGGCGCAGGATTTGCGAGGGAGCCGCGATCTTCATACAGAGATTTTCCGTTACAATCCGGTGTTCTTATCTCAGGCCTAAGGAGAGCATATGAACAAGAAGCGGGCCCGCACGTCGCTGTTAGTGTGGGCACTATTAGCCGTGCCGTTAGCCTTGTTTGGGGCGTCGTCTGCGCCGCAAGTGAAAACCGGTTCAGGCATGGTCGAGGGCAGAGAAGATGGGGAGGTCCGCGTGTTTCTCGGAATTCCGTACGCCGCCTCGCCGGTGGGCGATCTGCGCTGGAAGCCCCCCTCAGCCACGGCGAAATGGACCGGGGTACGCAAGGCCACGGAGTTCGGTACGCATTGTATGCAGGGAAAAGTGTTTGGCGACATGAACTTTCGCGATGCCGGAGGGAGCGAGGACTGCCTGTTTCTGAACGTATGGGTTCCGGCGAAAACCTCAGTGGCGAAGCTGCCGGTGATGGTTTGGATTTATGGCGGAGGCTTCGTCGCGGGGTCGACTTCCGAGGCGCGGCAGGATGGCACAACTCTGGCGCAGCAGGGCGTGATCGTGGTGAGCATGAATTATCGGTTGGGAGTTTTCGGATTTTTTGTGCATCCGGAACTTGTGAAGGAGTCGGGGCGGAATGCTGCCGGCAACTACGGCTTGCTCGATCAGGTGGCTGCGCTGCAGTGGGTACATGACAACATTGCTGCGTTCGGTGGCGATCCGGGGAATGTCACCATCTTCGGGGAGAGCGCCGGATCGTTTTCCGTGAGCGCGCAAATGGCCTCGCCCCTTGCCAAGGGCCTGTTCCAGAAGGCAATTGGAGAGAGCGGTGGAGCGTTCTTCAGCGGAGGTCTGTCGTTCGAGCCGCGGTCGGTGCGGGAAGAGCAAGACGCAAAGGCCGTCAGCACGAAACTGGGAGTGAGCACGCTGGCCGAGTTGCGGGCCGTCCCGGCACAGAAACTGCTCGATGCCTTCGCGCCGCCACAGTCCCAAGGCTTTGATTTCGGCCCGGACGTGGACGGATATTTTCTGCCGGAACCGGTGCCCGCCGTCTTTGCGGCGGGAAAACAGAACGACGTGCCGCTGCTGGCGGGATGGAACCACGACGAAGGCAGCTTCGAGATTGCTTCCTCTCCGCAAAAGCCGACCGCTGACAGCCTGAAAGCTACGGCGCAAAAAGAGTTTGGCGAGAAGGCGGCAGAGTTCCTGCGACTCTATCCCGCCGACACCGACCAACATGCGCTGCGTTCGGCGGAGGATTTCGCGGGGGACCGCTTTATCGCCTTCTCTACCTGGGAGTGGATGGAATCGCAGGCCAAGACCGGTAAACAGCCGATCTATCGTTTCCGCTTCGACCTCGGGCTTCCATCGGATCCGAAGGGCCCGCAGATGGGCGCGTATCACTCGTCGGAGATTGAGTATGTATTCGGACAACTCGATTCCAAAGCCGGGATCGCGTGGAGACCGGAGGACCGTCACCTCAGCGCAGAGATGCAGAAGTATTGGGCGAACTTCGCGCGCAGCGGCGACCCAAATGGACCGGGTCTGCCGAAGTGGCCTGTGTATTCAGCAGCAGAAGGATGGCCGGTGATGTTCCTAGATGCGAGGGCTGGCGCGCATAAGGATGATTTGCGGGAGCGATATTTGTTTCTGGCGGGGGTCTGGGCGAAGTAACACACGGACGGCTGATTAGTGAGAACTCCCTTTGAGGTCCTCGGTGGCGATCGGGAGTACAGAGATCCTTCACTACGCAGGCCGATTCGCTTAGGCGAATCGGCCTGCTTCGTTCAGGATGACAGGGCGCTATTTCTTGGCGAACTCGCTTCGGTGGCGGCTGTAGAAGATGTAGATTAGCAGGCCCAGCCCGAGCCAGATCACGAAGCGCAGCCATGTGATGACGGTGAGTCCCATCATTAGGCCGCCGCAAAGAACGATCGAAATCAGCGGGAACCACGGCACAAACGGGACTCGGAACGCCCGCTTGCGATCGGGCTGCCTGCGGCGGAGAAGGATCACTCCCAGCGAAACCAGAACGAAGGCAAACAGCGTCCCGATGTTGGCGAGGTCGGCGGCATCTCCAATGTCCACGAGGCCGGCTGGAATTCCTACGGCGAAACAGGCGATCCAGGTGGAAATGTGCGGCGTCTTAAATTTCGGGTGTACCGTGGAGAACAGCTTCGGCAGCAAGCCGTCGCGCGACATGGCGTACCAGATGCGTGCCTGCCCGTACTGGAAGACCAGCAACGAAGAGATCATCCCCGTCAGCGCGCCAATTACGATCACCGACCGGAACAGCGGGTGCACTCCCAGATACTTCATGGCGTAGGCCACGGGGGCTTCGGCGGCTTCTCCGGAAACGAAGGTCGTGTACTTCATCATGCCGAGCAGTACGACGGCAACGCCGACATAGAGCAGCGTGCAGACCACCAGCGACATGATGATGCCGAAGGGCAAATCTTTCTGCGGATTGCGCGATTCCTCGGCGGCGGTGGAGACCGAATCGAATCCGATGTAGGTAAAGAAAACGATGGCCCCTCCGGTCACGATTCCGGCGAAGCCAGAAGGCGCGAACGGCGTCCAGTTCGCGGGCTTCACCAGCATTCCACCGACTACCAGGAAGGTCAGGATGGCGCCGATTTTGACCGCCACCATGATGTTATTGGTCTCCGCCGACTCCTTCACTCCGCGTACCAGCAGCAGCGTGAGAATGAAAACGATGAGGAAGCCGGGGAGATTGAAATAGGCGCCCGTCCACTGCCCACCGGCCCAGACCGGACTCGCAAATTTTTCCGGCAAGTTGAGGCCGAATACCGCCAGCTGCGCTTTTGTATAACCGGCAAAGCCAACCGCGACCGCGACGTTCGAGACTACGTATTCGAGGATCAGGTCCCAGCCGATGATCCAGGCAAAAATTTCGCCGAGCGTGGCGTACGAGTACGTGTAGGCGCTGCCCGCAATCGGAATCATCGACGCCAGTTCGGCATAGCACAGGCCAGCGAAGCTGCATGCGATGGCTACCAGAAGGAATGAAATCGCGATCGATGGCCCGGCGGGCGGGCGTCCGTGCATGAGCGCTCCCGCCGTGCTGCCGGTGCGCAGGAAATTCACGATTACGTCGAGCGCCTGCGCATGCAGGAGGGATGGGGCCTGGAAATATTCGCCCGCAGCCGCGGTGCCGGTAAGGATGAAAATTCCCGAGCCGATGATGGCGCCGATGCCCAGCGCCGTCAGCGACCACGGGCCGAGAGTTTTTTGCAGGCGCTGTCCGGGTGCTTCGGATTCGGAGATGAGCTTGTCGATGGACTTGCAGCAGAAAAGTTGGTTGTCGGATGTACGGATAACGGCAGCGGGGTCCGTGGATGGTTGTGACAAGCGGTTGTGGTCTCCTGAGCTGCGCTCTTAGCCATTGGTACTTGGCATTCAGTCGGTGTACGTTCCGGTCACGTCCAGGAACTGCACGGGCCAAATGCCAAGTATCCCAATTGCTCCTTTACCGCTTCGCCTGGCCGCGGGCCAGCTTCTTGACCTTGGGCTTTTTCGATCCGCGCGCGTAGTCGCGGGGCTTGAGCGGCTTTTCCGCCTTGCGTTTCTTGCGTGCGGCGCGTTTGGACTTCTTGCGTTCGTCTTTGGTTAATTTTGTCGTGTTTGCCATGAATGCTTTCTTCTTAGGATTTGTAATTTGGTAATTGCGTAATTATGTATTTGCCCGAAAGAAGAAGGGGAATTATCAAATTACACAATTCCCCAATTACTTCAGGCCCGTTCGAGCTGGGCATACTTCTCCACCAGCTTCTTTAATCCGAAGCGAGGGAATTGTACCGTAATCTTAGCTTCTTCGCCTTCTCCTTCGCGCTGGTAGACCGTTCCTTCGCCATACTTGGGGTGGCGGACCTTCTGCCCCGGGCGGAATCCGCGCTTGCCGGTGGGCTCTTCGACGGGTGCCTTGGGGACGGTGAACTTCTTGCCGCGGCTGGCGAAGAATTCGGCGATGTTCTCGATTGAGTTGTAAGGGCGGGCTGGGGGCGTGGGCTTTTGCCGGCTTTGCGCTGCAGGCGCTCCGCGACTCTGCCAGACATTGCTTTGGTCTTCATCTTCGTACGAATAGTGAGTCGAGGTATGGTCGTCGCTGCGCGACCGCGCGGGCGAGTCGACCGCTCCCACACGGTTCGTCCCCACACGAACGGTGCTAGCACGCCTCGTTCCTAGCCCCTCTATCAGCGGCGCGGGAACTTCCTCTAGGAAACGCGACGGAACGCTAGCTTCGGGCAGATCGGTGCCGTATCTGCGGCGGTAGACGGCGCGCGTCAGGATGAGTTGGTCCATGGCGCGCGTCATGCCGACGTAGCAGAGGCGTCGCTCTTCTTCGATATCTTCGGGGACGAGCATGGTGCGGGAATGCGGAAAGAGTCCTTCCTCGAGGCCGCTGAGGAAGATCAAGGGAAATTCCAGACCCTTGGCGGCGTGCAGGCTCATCAATGTGATTTGGGCGCGCGCGTCGTAGTCGTCCGCGTCGGCGACCAGCGCGGCGTGATCCAGGAACTGGTCGAGGGTTTCGGCGCGGTCGCGCGAGTCCATGGCGGCGTTGACCAGTTCGCGCAGGTTTTCGATGCGGGAGAAGGCCTCGGGAGTGTCTTCGTCTTCGAGCAGCTTGATGTAGCCGGTGCGATCGATGAGGAACTTGAGGAGGTCGGCGGTGCTGACGGTGGGAGCGGGGAAGGCATCGGGGGTCGGACCGATCTGTGGATCCGGCGGCCTGTTGGTTGCTTCCTCCTCCGGTTGGTCGGCCGGCGGGACGCCAGCGCTACTCTCGGCGGCGCCGAAGTCGAACGAGAAGTTCCCGAACTCGGCGGGATCGAAGGCGGTGGCGTCTTCGGATTGTGCGCTGCCGGAGCCTTCGACTTCAAAGTGCTCGACCGCCTCCGTAAGGCTGCGGGCATTCGCGGGCGAGGGCGCCACATTTTGCTGGAGTTGCTCTTCGAATGTTCCTGCCAGCATGGCGCGGGCATCCTCGATTAGCTGCTGGAAATTCTTGAGGGACAACAGAGCGCGCTGCGGCAGGAGTTGACGGCGAATAGCTTCGCCGATCGCACCCCACAGCGACAGGCCGGTCTCAAGCGCCAGTCGTTCCAGCAGGTCGATTGTGCCTTTCCCGATGCCGCGGGTAGGTGTATTGATGACACGCAGCAGCGAGATTGTGTCGTCTGGATTATGGATGACTTTCAGGTACGAGATCATATCTTTGATCTCGGAGCGCTCGTAGAACGAGAATCCGCCGACTACGTGATACTTCAAGCCATAGCGGCGCATGGCCTCTTCAAACAAACGCGATTGCGAATTGGTGCGGTAGAGCACTGCGGCGCGCGGAGTCTCGCCTTTCTCGGTCGCCTCGCGCAAATACTTGGCGATGTGGTCGGCGGCGAAGAGGGCCTCGTTCTCGCCGTCGGGGGCTTCGTAGTACCCGATCTTGGTGCCACCCTGGCGGGCGGTCCAGAGATTCTTGCCTTTGCGGCGGATGTTATTCGCGACTACGGCCGACGCCGCCTGCAGAATGTTCTGAGTCGAGCGGTAGTTCTGCTCAAGGCGGATGATTTTGGCCTCGGGGAAATCCTGCTCGAACTCAAGAATGTTGCGGATGTCGGCGCCGCGCCAGGAATAGATCGACTGGTCTTCGTCGCCGACCGCGCAGACGTTGTGGCGCCCTCCGGCGAGCATGCGCATGAGTTCGTACTGCGGGCGATTCGTGTCCTGGTACTCGTCGATGAGCAGATACTGGAAGCGGCGGTTGTAATAGTCGCGCACGTGCGCGGCGGATTTCAGCAGGCGAACCGCTTCAAGCAGCAAGTCGTCGAAGTCGAGGGCGTTAGCTTTGCGCAGTTCCTTGCGGTACTCCTCGTATAGATGCGCGATCTTCTCCGTCTTGGGATCGGCGGATTGCAGGTAGAGTTCCTGCGGATCCAGCATGTGATTCTTCGCCCAGGAGATGCGTCCCAGAACTGTGCGCGGCGTGAGTTGCTTGTCGTCGAGGCCGAGACGCTTCATCACCCCTTTGACCACGGCTTGCTGGTCGCTTTCGTCATAGATGACAAAGTTTTTTGTGTGACCGATCGCGGGCTGGCCGGGAATGCTCGATGGAATGCGAAGCGCTTCAATGTCGCGTCGCAAGACGCGCACGCAGAACGAATGGAAGGTTGAGATGACCGGTTTGGCGATGCTCAGGCCGCCCACCAGCTTTTCGACGCGCTCGCCCATTTCGGCGGCGGCTTTGTTGGTGAACGTCATCGCCAGGATGGACTCGGGCATCACTCCTTTGTGTTCGATCAGGTAGGCGATGCGGTAGGTGATGACGCGGGTCTTGCCGCTGCCGGCTCCGGCGAGGATCAGCACCGGGCCTTCGGTAGTTTCAACGGCTTCGCGCTGTTGCGGGTTCAGTTGGTCGAGAAAAGACAATGCGGAAGTGGCTCCAGAATCGCTGATTCAATTTTACAGGGGAATAGCAGCGGGCGGGATGCGCGCACCGATTTCCGGCTTCAAATTTCTGAAACGTGACGCCCACACTCTGCGAATCGCGCTAATTTTATTCGCAAGGCGATCGGACCTTTTCGTTCTTCCCACGAGTCGAGATGGGCGATGTCCCTGACGGCCAAGTTTCGCAAGAAGTGCGAAGCGCGGGCACGTCTCTTGCTGGGAGCGGGATGCTTTATCCGGCTCGGGAGAAACATCTATGAATTCGAAAACTTTCTTGGCGTTCGCGGTATTGATGATGGTGGCCGGCTTTGTGATCATGGACCAGCGAGATGCGCGAGCGGGAGAGGTGACCCCGGCGTCGGGCTACAAGGTGCTGGATCCAATTCGGCATGGCAATCTGACCGTGTTTCCCGTGGTTGCGGCGAAAAGCTATCCGACCGGTGAGTTTCTGACTCTGGACGAAGGATTGCGGTCTGGAGAAGTGGTCGTCACCGAGGCGGGCAATGTGCAGGGGCTGATTCGGCGGCATCCCGCGCCTGCCATACGGAACGATGGAGCGCAGGTGAACCGGCTGGTGCTGGTTAACAATTCCAAACGGCCGCTGCTGTTGCTGGCGGGTGAGATCGTCACCGGGGGCAAGCAGGACCGCGTGATCGGCAAAGACCGCATTGTTCCGGCAGAGAGCGATCCGGTGGATCTGAGCGTGTTCTGCGTGGAGCCGGGGCGGTGGGTCGCAGCCAGCGAGCATTTCGGCGCGTCGGAAGCGATGTACGGCACGGCTGTCGGCGGGGCAACACCACATCCTCAGCCTCCCATGGCGATGATGGCGCAGCCTTCGGTGCGCGCCAAGGCCATGGGCGATAAAAATCAGGGAGAAGTTTGGGACGAAGTGAGGAAGCAGCGGGAGGCGGTGACAGTGGAAATGGCCGCTGCGGCACCGTCGGTACCGACCGACGTGGCACATACCAGTTCGTACGCCAGGCTGATGGAGAACGAAGAGGTCAGGAAACAAGTCGACGCGGTAGCCAAGCCGATCGAGCAGAACTATCAGAGCCTGATCCGGCAACTGCGCGATCGCAACGCCGTTGGAGTTGTGGTGGCGGTGAATGGGCGCATCATCTGGGCCGATGTCTTTGCCAGCACGGATCTGCTGCAAAAATACTGGCCAAAGCTGGTGCGCTCCTACGCCTCAGAGGCGGTGGTCACGCGCGCGAAAGAAGTTGAAGTAAGCGTGAGCCGGGCCCAGGACTTTCTGGGAAACATGGAAGGACGGCGGGAGATGATCGAGAGCGAGCCGGGGATCTATCGTCATACAGAAGTCAGCGGCGACGGATTCAAGGCCTTCTCGCTGACATCCCTGCTGCCGAAGACCGGATTCGACGTGCATGTGGCGAAGATGGCCGAGTGAGAAAAAAGTGGCTAGTGGTTGGTTTGGTGGGCTGGTTTTGGTTCACAAGCTACTAAACATGAATCACTAGCCACTTGCTTGCGACTTCTCTGAATCAATCAGTCTTGGTGGAGTTGTACCAATTCCTCCAGGCATTGGAGTCGTTGCCAAAATGCTGGTGGGTAATGTCTCCCAGCGCCTGGAAAGCCCAGGCATGCGTCTGGGCGTCGAGCGAAGGATCGTCGGTATAGGTCAACAATCGCGGCACGGCGGTCAGGCGCTGCTCGCGCGTGAACATGCCGGACTCCGCGAGACTACACGCGGCCCTCTCGCGCACACTGGGTGAGGGATCGTCGTGCATGATCTGCAGCAGGGGCTCGATTGTCTCCGTGGCACCGGCCAGAGCCAGGCCTTCGACGGCCCAGCGTCGCGAGTCCGCGTCGGCATCTTTCAGGTGAGCGGTTAAGAGTTGTACGCCGCGGTCCGTTTCAACGCCGCGGTTCGCCATCAGGCCAAGCGCCCACAGCGCCCAAATCTTTCGAGCATGATCGGAAGACTCGGCGGTCCTCAGCACGTACTCGAGACTGCTGGAGTTCTTGGCCAGCCCATAGGCCGCGAGTTCGACTTCAATGCCGGACTCGCGCACACGCATGTCACTGGAGTTCAGCGCGGCAGTAGTCAGCGTGGCAATCTGCGGGCTCCACTGTACTTTTCCCTGCCAGCGATCGACCCGGGATGAAATCTGATTCGCGGCGCCTTCGCTATTCCCAACGGCGAGTTCGAGCAGAGCCTCGGCTTGCTTCTGCGGCTTCATGTGATCAAGTTGGCGGATGTCTTTGGCGGAAGCGGGCGAAGCTTCTCGCAAGGAAAAAAGATTCTCAAGTCTGGACCAGGCTGCCTGAGCATTGCCGATGTTTCCCGCGAGAACGGCCGCCAGTACTCCGATCGCGGCGGCAAAAATGGGGCCAAAGCGCCGCGGGTTCGCGGGCTGTCTAACGCAACCCGGGATTGCTTTTGGCGCGCTTCCGGCAATGTCGGAGCCAGGGCCGAGCGTGCCATAGTCCGGCGTCGGCTGCAAGCGCGGATCGGCCATCGGCGCAGCTTCCAGCGTCGCGTCTTGTCCCGAAAAACGTGGCTGCGATACGTCCATATAAAGAAGAGTCTAGGACTACCCTCGAAATGAGGTAAAGTTACTTCGGTTCGAATCCTACGGGGTTCGATGCAAAAACACGGACCCACGAACTTGGGAAGGGGCCCCGGTAGGTGACATCCGTGATTCCATGGAATTACGAGGAGGATCGATGCTTACCAAGTCCAAGTGGTTGGTATCCGTAATCAGTGTGTCCCTGGCGGCGGTGGCTCTGGCCGCGGCTGGTCCGGGATACCATGTTGTAACGACGTACAGGGTGGGCGGCGACGGAGGCTGGGATTACTTGACCACCGACTCCGATGCGCGGCGCGTCTACATTTCTCGCGGCACCCACGTCATGGTGATCGATGCAGATTCAGGCAAGAGCGTCGGGGACATCGCCGATACCCCAGGCGTTCACGGCATCGCACTGGCGCCGGAACTCGGCCGCGGCTTTGTCAGCAATGGGCGGGAAGGAACGGTCAGCATTTTTGACATCAAGACGCTGGCGACCAGCAGCAAAGTAAAAGTAGGCGACAATCCCGATGCCATTCTCTACGATCCGGCGACCAAGCGGGTCTTCACCTTCAACGGACGCAGTCAGGATTCCACGGCGATCGATGCCGCCAGCGGAAAAGTGCTGGGAACGATCAAACTCGACGGCAAGCCGGAGTTCGCGGCTAGCGATGCCAAGGGCGAGATCTGGGTCAACATCGAAGACAAGAGCGAACTAGCGGCCATCGATCCCAACAAGCTGGAAGTAAAGGCGAAATGGCCACTGGCGCCTTGCACTGAGCCGAGCGGACTTGCGATCGATCGCAAGAACCGGCGCCTCTTCGTGGGCTGCGACAACAAAATGATGGCTGTCGTAGATGCGGACAGTGGCAAGGTCCTCGCCACTCCGGCCATCGGCGAGGGTGTGGACGCGACCACATTCGATCCTGAAACCGGCCTCGCTTTTGCCTCCTGTGGCGGCGACGGCGTACTCACGGTGGTGAAAGAGGAGTCAAAGGACAAGTTCAGCGTGGCCGAAAATGTGACGACCCAGAAGGGAGCGCGCACGCTGGCGCTCGATGCCAAGACGCACAACGTGTTCGTGGTAACGGCGCAGTTCGGACCCAGGCCGGCTCCAACGGCGGACAATCCGCGTCCGCGGCCCCCGATTCTTCCGGACAGCTTCGTGGTGCTCGTGGTGGGAAAATAAAACAGTCCATTGCTTCGTGGGGGGCCTTGCTCTGGCACAGGAAAGCGGGGCTCCCCCCGGACTGTTGCATGGATCGCCCTTCACAAAACCGCCAATTCCGGCTACGATATCCCAACCCAATCTACTCGTACGACCGTTCGGTTGGAGCCCTAAGGCACTCGATCCGGACCTGCTCTTGGGCAATTATCCCGCTGAATCGAGCGTCGCGGCGTCCCATACCTGGGACGCGGCGGGATTTTTAAACAGAAGTTTGAACGGTTGAGGCCAAGTGAGATGACGATTCCCTATGAAAAGTTCTACCACGCGCAGATTACCAAGCGCGTCGATTTCGCTCCCGACCTGTGGATGTTCCGCATCCGCAGTGGAGGGGAGTTCAACTTTGTCCCGGGGCAGTACGCGACGCTGGGAGTCGAGGGAAATGGAAAGCGCATCGAGCGTCCATATTCGATTGCGTCGTCGCCTTCGGAAACTGAAGTGGAGTTTTTCTTCGAACTGGTGCCGGAAGGCGCGCTTACGCCGCTGCTGCACAAGATGCAGCCCGGCGACCAGTTGCTGATGCGCAAGGTGCCCAAAGGACGATTTTCGCTGGACACACAAAATGGACGGACGAATCATTTGTTGATCTCGACCGTGACCGGCGTGGCTCCATTTGTGAGCTATGTGCGCACGCTCTACAAAGAATGGAAAGAGGGCCGATTCGACGGAACCCACAAGCTGTTCCTGCTGAATGGCGCGAGCCGTCCCTGGGAATTCGGATATCTCGATGAACTCAACCATTTCGATAAAGAATTACCGTGGTTCAAGTATGTGCCGACGGTCAGCCGGCCGTGGGATCACGAAGACTGGTCGGGTGAAATCGGGCGGGCGGACGACATTCTGCGCAAATACGCCGATCATTGGGACCTCGATGCGAGCAATACCCTGGCTTACCTGTGCGGGCATCCGGAGATGATCGAGCACAGCAAGGCAATTCTGAAGCGGCGCGGATTCACGGATAAGGGAGCCGTCAAGGAAGAGGTTTATTGGATACCGGCCCACAAACAGCAGACCGCTCGCTGAAGATCTACGTCTCCGCGGGCGCGAAGAAAACCAGGACTGCCAGTTCTTCTGCGATGTCGTAGAAGCGGTGCTCAACTTCCGTGGCGACGAAGAGCACGCTTCCGGCGGAAATTTCCCGGTCTTCGTCCCCAGCTCTGAAACGCGCTCTTCCGCGGAGCACATAGTACATCTCATCCTCATGATGCGGCCGTTGCGGGTCGCTGGCCCCGGCGGGCAGCACATAAAGTCCCGCGCTCATGGCCGGCACGCGGAGAAACTCCCGGTACAACTTGCCGCTTTGGGCTCGCTGCCGCTCAATCTCTGCGACGTTCGCGAACAGCGCCTTCATGCGAGGATTCCACCGAAAACAAGATCGGTGAATTGCGGAACCAGGTTGTGGGTTTGCAAATCGCCCTCCGGTTTATACCACTGATAAATCCAGTTGATCATGCCCAGCAGGGCGAAGGCGGCGGCGCGCGGGCTGACGGCGTACTTTGCCGGTCGCGCCCGTTGCACGTCAGTGATCAGGTTTTCGACAAAGTGAATGTATTCCTTCTTGCGGGTGTTGATACGCTTGCGGAGCGCGGGCGGCAACGGATGATTTTCGTGCAGCATGACCGTGATTTCGCGGTCCCGTGGACTGAGCACGACTTCGATGTGCAGACGGATCAGCGCGCGCAGGCGATCCTCGGCACCGGAGATGCTGCGAACGGGACCGAGGACCCGCTCCTGGGTGATCTCCATGGCATGGTTCATGATTTCGAACAGGATTTCGTCTTTGCTCTGAAAGTGGTGGTAGAGGCCGCCCTTGCTGAGTTTGAGCGCAGCCGCAACGTCGTTCATGGACGTGGCGTCGTATCCGCGCTGCTGGAACAGGCGGGCGGCGGTGCGCAGGATCTCCTGACGGGAATCAACCGGAGTCTCTCGAGCCATCGTTCGACATGGTAAACACTCGCGACACGGATTGCCAATGGCGCAGGAAACCCGCGATCTGGGCATTCGAACCTAGTCGCCGTAGCTGTACACTTCGGGAATGAAATTCTGCTCCTGGATAGGCGGCCTCACATACTTCGTCTTGTCGAGCGGTGGCAGTTTCAGGCGTTCCGGGGTTAGATCCCGATAAGGGATCAGGGACAACAGGTGGCGGATGAGGTTGAGCCGGGCGCACTTCTTGTTCTCCGCATTCACCACGTACCATGGCGCCTGCTTGATGTCGGTAACGGCAAACATCTCGTCCTTCGCTCGGGAGTATTCCGCCCAACGCCGCCGCGATTCGAGATCCATCGGACTCAACTTCCAGCGCTTTGTGGGATCATTCATGCGGTCCTGAAAGCGGCGCTCCTGTTCTTCGTCGCTCACCGAGAACCAGTACTTGAGCAGGATGATGCCCGCGCGCACCAGCATCCGCTCGAATTCCGGACAGCTGTGCAGGAATTCCCGATATTCGGCCTTGGTACAGAATCCCATCACGCGTTCGACACCGGCCCGGTTGTACCAACTGCGGTCGAACAGAACCATCTCGCCGGCGGCCGGCAGGTGCGCTACATAGCGCTGAAAATACCACTGACTTTTCTCCCGTTCAGTCGGCGTGCCCAACGCCACCACACGGCAGATGCGGGGATTCAACGTCTGGGCGATCCGCTGGATGGCGCCTCCCTTGCCTGCGGCGTCCCGTCCTTCGAACAGAATCACCACCTTGAGACCCTGGTGCCGAATCCACTCATGGAGCTTCACCAGTTCGATTTGCAGCCGTCCCAATTCCTGGTCGTAGTCCCAATTCTTGCCCAAGCGTAGCGGTTTCGAGATCTTACCCGGGACTGAAGCTGCTTCCGTTTTCTTCGACGGCGGCGCCGGAATGGGTGGGATTTTCTCGCCGGCTGCAATGCGCTTCTCGGCCATTTTTCAAATGCCTCCGTAGCTGTAACTGTATAGCTGTAACTCTAAGGGTACGCGCCCTCCATCCTACGCAGCACCAAAATGTTCCTCCGAAGTGGCCTTCTCCTCCCTTTTTGAACCTCGTAAGTGCAACAAACTGTGCGAGATGGAAGGGCGCCACACTTGCCGGCACAGAGTCCCTCGCAAGCAATCCCAGGTTTTACTCTTGACACTAGGGATCGAGCCCGGTAGCATCGTCCGGTAACCGACCGACCGGTCGGTTCCGACACGGCTCCCATCCTTCCCCATCAGGGTATAGTTTGGGTCCCATCCCTAACAAGCAAGGGCTTCTTTCTCCCCTTGTGCAATGAGAGGAGCACGCTGGTGGTTACTATTTTCTATGAACGCGACGCCAAACCCGAGGTCCTGAAGGGCAAGACGATCGCCATCCTGGGCTACGGCAGCCAGGGACACGCGCAGGCGCAAAATCTCCGCGACAGCGGGTACAACGTCATTATCGGGCTCGACCCGAACCGGCCAAGCGCGCAACAGGCGCGCTCCGATGGCATGGTCGTGGTAGCGCCGGATGAGGCCGCCAAGCGCGCCGATTGGATCCACATGCTCACCCCGGACGAAACCCAGGCGGCCGTCTATGACCAGTTCATCAGGCCCCATCTGCATCCAGGAAAAGTTCTCGGCTTTTCCCACGGCTTCAGCATTCATTTCAAGACCATCGTTCCGCCCAGCGACGTGGACGTGGTGATGATCGCTCCCAAGAGTCCCGGACACCTGGTGCGGCGCGTGTACAGCGAAGGGCGCGGAGTACCGTCGCTGATCGCGATTCAGCAGGATGCCAGCAAGCACGCGCACGAACTCGCATTGGCTTATGCGCACGGCATCGGCTCGACGCGTGCGGGCGTTCTGCAAACGACTTTCAAGGAAGAGACCGAGAGCGACTTGTTCGGTGAGCAGGCGGTGCTCTGTGGCGGACTGACGTCTCTGATTAAGAAAGGGTTCGAAACGCTGGTCGAGGCCGGCTACGCGCCCGAGATTGCCTACTTCGAGTGCCTGCACGAGACCAAGTTGATCGTCGACCTGATCTACGAGGGTGGTTTGGCCCGGATGCGCCATTCCATTTCGAATACGGCGGAATATGGCGATCTGACGCGCGGTGAGCAGGTTGTGGGCGATGCCACGCGCGCCGCGATGAAGAAGACTCTGGCCGACATTCAGAGCGGCGAGTTCGCGCGAGAATGGATTGCGGAGAACAAGAGCGGGTGCCACAAGTTCAACGCTCTGCGCGAGAAAGAAAAGCAGCATCCCATCGAGATCGTGGGTGCGCAACTGCGCGGCATGATGAGCTGGCTGCCGAAGGAAGGCAAGAAGCCGGCGGAAGCTCCCAAGGATCCCGCCAAACGGGTGGTGAATGCTTAAGGGAGCCGCAATCGTTCTGCAGTGCCTGCGCGCCGAGGGGGTGGACCTGGTGTTTGGTTATCCCGGCGGCGCGATCATGCCGCTGTACGATGCGCTTGAGGGCAGCGGAGTGCGGCATATCCTCACGCGGCATGAGCAAGGCGCGGTTTTCGCTGCGGAGGGCTACGCGCGGGTCACGGGCCAAGTGGGCGTCGCCATGGCGACCAGCGGTCCCGGCGCGACGAATCTGGTCACAGGCATTGCCGACGCGAAGATGGATTCGGTTCCTCTGGTGTGCATTACCGGCCAGGTGCGCAGTGCTCTCATCGGAACCGATGCGTTTCAGGAGACAGACGTTTTTGGCGTGACGCTCTCGCTCACCAAATGGAGTCGCCTGGTTCGCACGATTGACGAGATTTCCGAGGCCATCGCCGAGGGGTTCTACTGGGCGCGCAGCGGGCGTCCCGGGCCGGTGGTGATCGATATCCCCACCGACTTGCTGAAGGCGAAGAAAGAGTTCTCCGGCCCGGTGAAGTTCACGCCCCACGCGCGGCCTGCCGATGCGAAAGCCGAAGGCGGCTTCACCGACACGATCGTGGCCCTGCTGCGGCAGTGTTCGAAGCCGGTCGCGCTGGTGGGCGCGGGGGCGAAATTGTCGGGAGCGATTCCGGAATTGCGGCGCTTGCTCGACGATTTGAATGTTCCAACTTTTGCCACCGTCCACGGATTGGGCGCGGTTCCACCGCAGGCGCCGTATTACCTGGGCATGGTTGGCATGCACGGCACGCGCGCCGCAAATATGGCGCTGCACGAGACCGACCTGCTGATGGTATTCGGGGCGCGGCTCGATGACCGCGTGACCGGTGATCCGACGCGGTTTGCGCCTCATGCCAAAATCGTTCATTTTGAAATTGATCCGGCACAACTCGATCGCGTGCGTCCCTGCGATCTCCCGGTAATCGGGAATCTAGCGGATACGATTCCGGCATTCCAGGCGGAACTCCGGCGCCATCCTCTTCCTGACTTCAGCCAATGGCGTGCCGTCGCCTGCGGAGCCGAGCGGGCAGAACTGGATCCGCGCGGCTTGGCGCAGCCGACGATTCGCTTTCTCGATGAACTTTTCAGCCGTCTGCCGCAGGACAATGTGGTGCTGGCCGACGTCGGCCAGCACCAGATGTGGGCGGCGCAGCGCTACCGGTCTTCCTCGCCACGCGGATTCATTACGTCGGGCGGACTCGGGGCCATGGGCTTCGCTCTGCCGGCCGCGGTCGGCGTGCAACTCGCGAAGCCGGACACTTGCGTGCTGTGTGTTTCCGGAGACGGCGGATTTCAGATGAACATCCAGGAACTGGCTACGGTTCACCGGCTCGGCCTGCCTGTGAAGATGGTGATCATCGACAACAAATATCTCGGCATGGTGCGGCAGTGGCAGCAGCTCTTTTATCAGCGCAACTACGCCGAGACGGACCTGAGCGACAATCCGGATTTCGTGGAGATCGCCAAGGCCTACAAGATTCACAGCTTTCGGCTGAACGAAGACGCCATGCGCGAGTATCCCGTGTCGAGCGACACCGGGAATCAGATAGACCGATTTCTGCGCTCGTCGGAGCCGGAATTGCTGGTGTTCGATTGCGCTCCGGAGGCCAATGTTTTTCCCATGGTTCCCGCGGGCGCGGCGCTTTCGGAGATGTTGCTGGAAGAAGAACCGACGCAGTAGGACGCACATTGGCGGGCAAGTTGCCCGCCGGACAGCCGGCGAGACCCTTCGACTTCGCTCAGGGCAAGCTACCGGCGCTACAGGGGGGTGAGCACATGCAGACTTTTCACATTCGCTATCGCAATACGCAGGGGACGTTGATGCGCATTCTGAATGCGGCTTCGCGCCGGGCTCTCGATCTGCCTCTGGTGCAGGTCGAACCGGCCGAGCACGATCACCAGGTCGCGCTGGCGCTCGAAGTGAATCAGAAGCAAGTTGGCCAGCTTTACCGCGAATGGTATTCGATCGCGGATGTCATCAAGGTGAGTTCTGGGGCCTCGCACGCGACAGCGTGGACGGGACCGCATCCTCCGGAGGGAGTATCGATCGAAGAATCTCGTGCAGCCGCGCGCGCGTAGGGTCGAGTTTGCAGTAGCTGGACAAGCATGACGGCTCCTGGGCTGCGTCATGCAACTGGGGGAGCCTGCTGCCTAGCGGGTTCCCCAGTTTTCATTGGAAGGCTTCGCGTTTCACATCTTCAGTGTGTGTCCTGTAATCTCTGACTATGGATCTCAAGCACATTAGCCGCGGAATCACCGACGGGCGCGACCGGGCCGGCGCGCGCTCCATGTTCAAGGCCATTGGATTCACCGATGCCGATCTCAGCCGTCCCCTGATCGGCGTGGCCAATACGTGGATCGAAACCATGCCGTGTAACTTTCATCTACGACGCTTGTCGGCCAAAGTGAAAGAAGGGATTCGCGAGGCGGGCGGAACGCCGATGGAGTTCAACACCATCGCGATCTCCGACGGCGAAACCATGGGCACGGAGGGCATGCGGGCGTCGCTGGTGAGCCGCGAACTGATCGCAGACTCGATTGAACTGGTCTGCCGCGGGCAGATGTTTGACGCGGTCGTGTGCGTGGTCGGCTGCGACAAGACGATTCCGGCAGCGGCGATGGCGCTGGCGCGCATGAACCTGCCGGGGATGGTGCTTTACGGCGGCACGATTGCGCCGGGCACCTATCGTGGAAAAGACGTGACTATTCAGGACGTCTACGAAGCGATCGGCGCGAACGTTGCGGGAAAGATCAGTGACGCAGAACTGCGCGAACTGGAAAATGTGGCGTGTCCCGGCGCGGGCGCATGCGGCGGGCAGTACACGGCGAACACCATGTCGACCGTAATGGAGATGATCGGACTTTCGCCGATGGGGTTCAACAGCGTGCCGGCGATGGATCCGCTGAAAGACGAGATTTCATTTGCGTGCGGCAAGGTCGTGATGAACGTGCTGCAAAAAGGCATTATGCCTCGCGACATTCTGACCCGCGAGGCGTTTGAGAATGCAATCGCGTCTGTCGCTGCGACCGGCGGTTCGACTAATGCGGTTCTTCACCTGCTGGCAATCGCGCGCGAAGCGGGCGTAGCACTGGAGATTGACGATTTTCAAACTGTGAGCGCTCGTACTCCTTTGCTCGCCGATCTCAAGCCTTCGGGGCGCTTTGTGGCGTCGGACATGCATCGCGCAGGCGGGATTCGTTTGCTGGCGCGGCGATTGCTGAACGGCAAGCATCTGAATCCGTCGGCGAAGACCGTTACCGGACTTACGATTGGCGCTGAGACCGAAAGCGCTGTCGAAACTCCGGGACAGGAAGTGATCGTTCCGTTGGACCGGCCTCTGAAGGCGACTGGCGGTCTCGTGATTCTCAAGGGGAACCTTGCGCCTGAGGGTTGCGTGGCTAAGATCAGCGGGCATGAACGGCTGGAACAGCGCGGGCCGGCGCGCGTGTTCGAGTCCGAGGAAGACGCGATGGCTGCGGTCACAGCCAAGAAGATTCAAGCTGGAGATGTCGTCGTGATCCGCAATGAAGGGCCGAAAGGTGGTCCTGGAATGCGCGAGATGCTGGGCGTGACGGCCGCGATTGTGGGCGAGGGACTTGGCGACTCCGTGGCTCTCTTGACGGACGGACGCTTCAGCGGCGCGACACGCGGGCTGATGGCCGGACACGTTTCTCCGGAGGCAGCGCTGGGAGGTCCGATTGCTGGCGTGCGCGATGGGGACATCATTCGTTTCGATGTCAGCAAGCGCGTTCTGGAAGTCGAAGTCAGCGACGAAGTATTGCGTCAGCGGATGGCGCAATGGAAGGCGCCGCAGCCGCGTTATCCAACAGGCGTGTTTGCGAAATATGGAGCGCTGGTTTCGTCGGCGTCCGAGGGAGCGATCACGCGACCGCGATAGCGCGGATCACGCGAGATTCCGAATGAAGCTGCTGATCCGGGATCGATCCGGATGGTTTCGCAAGCGCGGAACACGCGATGTCTGCCTTGGAACGTAGGAAAGATTCCCGACATAGGCCACAGCGAGTTCAATCCTCGCTATGACCCATGTCGGGACGTTTGTAAACGATAGCACGGTTGCCGAGCGCCCGGCTTCACTTTACGTACACAAACGACGGTATGCCGTTCGCGACGACTTCCAGCTCGCTGAGGCCCGGCTCCTGGCCGGCCGGAACGTCGAAATACGTGGAGACAAGATCATTCGACGCGACCGCCATGCTGCTGTGGCCATGCGTGCGGCTGTAGCGCACGTGGCCGGTGCGGAGATTGGTGATGCGCACCAACGGATAGGTGGTCGCAGCCTGCACGTCGTCCCCGTACGCGGCGCCCTGAGACATGCCGTTGAACCGGAACCCATAGATTTGGTACGAGCCGCCGGGCTGGACCAAAAACGGAAAGGCGAGAACGACCGGCGCCCATTCGGGCTGGTAGCCTCCCTTGGGGGTGTAGAGTTCGATGTCGTCGGAGAAATCGGTTAGCAGGACCTGTCCGTTAGGAAGCATGAGCATGTTTCCGTAATACGACCCATCAATTGGCGCGTTGGGGGTTCCGGGAACGGCTGTCAGCTTTTTTCCGTCCCATTCAAAGAAGGTGGAAGGAGGATCCCCGTAGCCGGGGCTCGCCATCATCAGCACTTTGCCGTTGATTTCGAGCGACGCTGGCCCATCCGCGATATCATTTCCCCCCGTGAAATTCGGACCGGGGGTCCACTTCCCGGTATTGGAGTTATAGATCGCGGTCTTGCCGTTGGCGAAGACAGGTGGAGTGCCGTCAGAAAGCTGACAAGTGTCCGATCCGGTGTAGAACACGGTGCCGTCGGGACGCAGTACAGCCGGGCCTACCTCGGCCGTGGAGAAGTTTACTCTGCCGCAAGCCGCCGCGGAATCCCAGAGCTGCACGAGATTCAAATTACGACTCTACAGCCGCGACTCCGTTATGTTTCTTGAGCGCTCTTCTTGTTTTCAAACCGCAGCAAATTCATGCTCCCCGCGAGTTTGGTTCTCAGTTAATGAACCCAGGCATTGATCCTTCCCTGCCTAGAACCAGTCGCTGCGGTAGGCTATCCACCATGCGACGAAAAGGATAGGAACGGTGGCGGCGCAGGCCCACCAGAACGGAAGCAGGAAATCAGCCAGCAGACCGAGCAGCATGAAGATTGTCCAGAAGATCTTTCTCTGCATTGGAGCGATTGTAGGCTAAGCGTCTTTGCCAGCGTGTGGCAGAGCGCAGCTCATCAAAGCCTCTGGCAGAACCTGTCGAGCTTCGCTCGACCGGACAGCCGGGGGCGGCTGTCCCCACATGGAAGTTCTTGCAAAATGCGGCTTTTCCCGCGCCTTGCCCTCATCCTCCGCTTTGTGAAAAACTGACATCTACCCGCTTTCTTCAATTGCATCCATGGCAGCAACGAGAACATTATTCGAGAAGATTTGGGACGCACACCTGGTGGCGCAGCCCGCGGGGCGATCGCCTATTTTGTATATCGACTTGCATCTGGTTCATGAGGTGACGTCGCCCCAGGCGTTCGATGGCCTGCGAGTTGCGGGGCGGAAGGTGCGGCAACCGGCGCGCGCCGTGGCCACCGTGGATCACAACATTCCCACGGAACCGCGCGGGACTCCTATTACCGATCTGATTGCGGCGAAGCAGATTGCAGCGTTACAGCAGAACTGCAAGGAGTTCGGCATCCGGCTGTTTGACATGGATTCGCCGGATCAGGGCATCGTTCATGTGATTGGTCCGGAGTTGGGGCTGACGCAGCCGGGCATGACAATTGTCTGCGGCGACAGCCATACCAGCACGCACGGAGCGTTTGGAGCGCTGGCGTTTGGCATTGGCACGTCGGAGGTGGAGCACGTGCTGGCGACGCAGTGCCTGGCGCAGCAGACGCCGAAGACGATGAAGATCGACGTGCACGGACGGCTGGCGGATGGCGTGACCGCGAAGGATCTGGCGCTGGGAATTATCGGGCAGATCGGGACTGATGGCGCGACTGGGCACGTGATCGAATACGCGGGGCCAGCGGTGCGGGCGCTCTCGATGGAAGGGCGCATGACGCTGTGCAACATGAGCATCGAGGCGGGAGCACGGGCTGGGATGGTGGCGCCCGATGAGACGACCATCGCGTACGTGAAGGGGAAACGATTCGCTCCGCGGAATGCGGAATGGGAGAAGGCGGTCGCGTACTGGCGGAGCCTGCCGACCGACGATGGCGCAAGCTTCGACAAGACCGTGGAGATTGACGGGGCGCAGCTTTGTCCGTTCGTCACTTGGGGAACGAATCCGGGGATGGTGGCTCCGGTGACGGGGCGTGTGCCGGAGATCAAAGGATTGCAGGATGCGGACCGGCGCGCCACGGAACTCGCTCTGCAGTATATGGGGCTGGAGCCGGGGAAACGGATTGAGGATATCGGGATCGATCGCGTGTTCATCGGATCGTGCACGAACTCGCGGATTGAAGATTTACGGGCGGCGGCGCGGGTGGCAAAAGGACATCACGTCAATGCGAAGGTGCGGGCGATGGTGGTGCCGGGATCGCAGACGGTGAAGCGGGTGGCCGAGCAGGAAGGGCTGCACCGGATTTTTCAGGATGCCGGATTTGAGTGGCGCGAGTCGGGATGCTCCATGTGTCTGGGAATGAATCCTGATATTTTGCAGCCGGGCGAGCGCTGCGCTTCGACGAGCAATCGCAATTTTGAGGGGCGGCAAGGGCGCGCCGGACGGACGCATCTGGTGAGTCCGATGATGGCGGCGGCCGCGGCGATCGCGGGACACTTTACCGACATTCGGAATTGGAAGTTTCAGTGATGGTGGAGCGGAAGAAGAGGTCGCGAATGCGGCAGAGAATCCCGCAGGGGCTGTACAGTTCGATGGGATTACCACGTCCCTCAGCGGCTAAAGCCGTTGTTAATTTGGTCCCGCTTACGGCACGACTGAAGTCGTGCCCTTCCCAAAACGACTCCTGCCTTTCCCAACCCTACTCGTGTCCTTCCCAAAACCACTCGCTAGACAGGAGGGTCACGCGATGAAACCATTCACAGTGCATCGGGGCCGCATGGCGCCGCTGGACCGGATCAACGTGGATACTGACCAGATCATCCCCAAGCAGTTTCTGAAGAGGATTGAGCGCACAGGCTTTGGCCAGTTTGTGTTTTATGACTGGAGGTTTGGCGCGGACGGAAAGAAGAATGCTGACTTCGTGCTGGATGAGCCGCGGTACGAGGGCGCAAGCATTCTGGTCGCGGGCAAGAATTTTGGCTGCGGATCGTCCCGCGAGCATGCGGTGTGGGCGCTGGCCGACTTCGGTTTCCGCGCGGTGATCTCGTCTTCCTTCGCAGACATTTTCGCCAATAATAGTACGAAGAATGGGTTTCTAGCCGTGCGCCTGAGCGAGGGCGAAGTTGCGGAACTGATGCAGCGGGCGCAGCAGATCGACGACTACCAGGTCACAATCGACCTTGAGCAATGCGAAGTGCGCGACGATCAGGGATTCCGCGCGACGTTCCCCATCGATGAATTCATACGCCATTGTCTGCTGAACGGACTGGACGACATTGGGCTGACGCTTCAGCATGAGGCGGAGATTATGGCCTATGAGGCGAGGCATCCAGCGCCGACCACGCTAACCGCGTCCTGACAGTCAACGGAAGTCAAAGCGAGTAAAGATTTGTAAAACCTTCGCCCCGGTCTTGACCTGCCACAGAGCCACAGTTGATGCTGGTTAAGCGCGGTTCTACCATAGCAACTGCGCTTTGGTTCCTACCTGAGCCACTCGATGAGGGAGGCCCCTTGCAATCGAAAGTTTCTGCCTCCCCTGGGTAGAGTTTCCGCAACCGAGCCTACAATGCTTACGTCTAATACTTGTATCTCCTGCGGAGCCTGGGCCAAAAAGAACGGCAACGGACTAACCTGTGAACTATGACTGAACTTTCCGAAAGAAAATCCCGCGCGACCAAGGTTCGCTCTTCGCGCGCCATGACGCTCGTCGCCGTCGCGGCGGTTTGTGCGTTTTTCATCGGCTGTAGCAGCAGTGCCGACTCCAAACAGCAGAAAGCACAGGCTGCCGGGCCCCGTTCCGTTTCCGTGGCGACCGCGCAGGTGCAGCGGCAAGATGTCCCGGTCTACCTCACGGGCCTGGGAGCGGTCACAGCGTTTAACACCGCCAACCTCAAGAGCCGCGTCGATGGACAGATCATGAAGGTAAACTTCCAGGAGGGGCAAAGCGTCAAAGAGGGAGATCTGCTGATCGAGATTGACTCTCGTCCTTACCAGGTTCAACTGGAGCAAATGCAGGCGCAGTTATTCCGCGACCAGGCGCAGCTCCGCGACGCGCAGCTGAATCTGCAGCGTTACACGACCCTGATTCCCTCCGGCAGCATTGCCCAGCAGCAGGTCGACACGCAGAAGGCGCTGGTAGACCAGCTCGAAGGCACAGTGCGCACCGATCAAGCGCAGATCGATAACGCCAAGTTGCAGATCGTCTACTGCCACATCACGGCTCCGTTCACCGGGCGCGTCGGACTGCGGCAAGTCGATCCAGGCAACATCGTTCACGCCTCAGATACGAATCCCATGCTGATTCTGACGCAGTTGCAGCCGATTGCCGTAATCTTCACGCTGACCGAGGACGTGCTGCCCACTGTCTCGCAACACATGAAGCAGGGTACGCTCGAGGTGGATGCTTTCAGCCGCGACGACCAAACCAAGCTGGCGACGGGCAAGTTGCTGACGATCGACAATCAGATTGATCCGACGACCGGCACGGCTAAGCTCAAGGCGGTCTTCAGCAATACAGACAACCAGCTCTGGCCGAACCAGTTTGTAAACGCGAATCTGCTGTTAGAGACGCGGAAGAACAGCACAGTCGTACCCACGGCAGCGATTCTGCGTGGTCCGCAGGGCACTTTTGTTTATGCAGTGAACCCCGACAAGACGGTGCAGGATCGTCCGGTAACGGTGTCGCTGACCCAGGGAGATACCACGGTGATCACAGCGGGACTCAATCCGGGCGACATGGTAGTGACCGATGGGCAGGACAAACTGCAAAGAGGCAGCCGAATTGAGCCGCGTAGCACGGGTCCGAGCGGCGGGCGGCATTCTTCCCCAGACAATGGCGCGGCAAGCGAAGGTCCGGGTGTTCCAGGTTCATGAGTCCTTCACGATTATTCATTCTCCGGCCGGTCGCGACCACGCTGCTCATGGTCGGCGTGCTTCTGGTGGGCTGGGTTGCGTTCATGCAACTGCCTGTCTCGGCACTGCCCGAGGTCGACTATCCAACCATTCAAGTAGTGACGTTCTATCCAGGGGCTGATCCCGACGTGATGGCTTCGTCGGTAACGTCTCCGCTGGAGCGGCAATTCGGCCAGGTGCCCGGCCTGAGCCAGATGACATCAACCAGTTCGTTTGGCAGTTCCGTAATCACGCTGCAGTTCGGCCTCGATCAGAACATTGACGTGGAAGAGCAGCAGGTGCAGGCCGCGATTAACTCAGGCTCGACGTATTTACCGACGGACCTGCCCAATCCCCCGATCTACAACAAGGTCAATCCCGCGGACGCGCCGATTCTCACGCTGGCGCTGACTGCGGATTCCCTGCCTTTGTCGAAGGTGGAGGACCTTGCGGACACTTCCCTGGCGCAGAAGATTTCACAACTGCCCGGCGTAGGCCTGGTCTCCATCAGCGGCGGGCAGAAGCCGGCGGTGCGCATTCAGGCCAACCCGACTGCGCTGGCTTCCTATGGACTCAGTCTGGAGGATCTGCGCGCGGCGCTGGCCCAGGCGAACGTGGATCAGGCCAAGGGCGTAATCGATGGCGTACGGCAGTCCTACACTATCGGGGCCAACGATCAGCTTTTTTCCAGCGATCAGTACAAGCCGATCGTGGTCGCCTATCACAACAATGCGCCCGTGCGCCTGAGCGATGTCGCGAACGTCATCGACGGAACAGAGAATAACCGGCTCGCCGCGTGGATGAACCTGACGCCAGCCGTCATCGTCAACATCCAGCGCCAGCCGGGCGCCAACATCATCAGCGTGGTCGACCGGATCAAGAAGCTTTTGCCCCAGTTGCAGGCGTCGCTACCCTTGGCGGTAAAAGTGCAGATTCTCACCGACCGGACCACCACGATCCGCGCTTCGGTCAAGGACGTGGAATTTGAATTGATGCTGTCCATCGCGTTAGTAGTGCTGGTCGTGTTCCTGTTCCTGCGAAATCTCGCGGCGACAGTGATTCCGAGCGTAGCGGTTCCGCTCTCCCTGATCGGGACCTTTGGCGTGATGTACCTGCTGGGCTACAGCCTCAACAATCTGACGCTCATGGCGCTGACCATTTCCACCGGCTTTGTGGTGGATGACGCCATCGTCATGATCGAGAATATCGACCGGTACCTGGAAGCGGGAGACTCACCCTTGGACGCCGCGTTGAAAGGAGCAGGCCAGATCGGGTTCACGATTGTGTCGCTGACCGTTTCACTGATTGCGGTGCTGATCCCGCTGCTGTTTATGGGCGACATTGTAGGACGGCTGTTCCGCGAGTTCGCGGTCACGTTGGCAGTGACGATTCTGGTTTCGGCGGGAGTTTCGCTGACGCTGACGCCCATGATGAGCGCCAAGCTGTTGAAGCATCGCAAGGAAGGCGAGAAGGGGCGCTTCTATGAGGTGACGGAGGATTATTACAACCGAATCATTGCGTTTTACGGACGCACGGTGAAAGTGGTGCTGAAGCATCAGACCTTGACCCTGCTGGTGACGTTCGGAACCCTGGTTCTTACACTGTTCTTATACGTGATCGTGCCCAAGGGGTTTTTCCCGGTACAGGATACTGGAGTAATCCTGGGCGTGTCGGAAGCGCCCGATTTCATCTCCTTCGATGCTCTGTCGCAACAGCAGCAGGAACTGGCGAAAATTATTCTGCGGGACAAGGCTGTGGAAAGCCTGTCGTCGTTCATTGGCGTAGACGGCACGAACACGACGCCGAACGAAGGCCGGATTCAGATCAATTTGAAGCCGCGCGACCAGCGCTCCGACGACGCTTCCGCGATCATCCGCCGACTGCAGCCGGCGCTGGCGACGGTGGAAGGCATTACTCTTTACATGCAACCGGTGCAGGATTTGACGGTAGAAGACCGCGTGAGCCGCACCCAGTTCCAGTATTCGATCGAAGATGCAGATGCGCAGGAACTGGCGCAGTGGACGCCGAAACTCGTGGCCAAGCTGCGAACGTTGCCAGCGTTGACCGATGTGGCTACCGATCAGCTCAACAATGGGCTCAAGACGAACGTCACGATTGACCGGGACACCGCGTCGCGACTAGGAATTTTCCCGCAGGCCATCGACAACACGCTTTACGACGCGTTCGGACAGCGGCAGGTGTCGACCATCTTTACGCAGTTGAATCAATACCATGTGATCCTCGAGGTTCTGCCGAGTTTCGCGCAGACTCCCGACGCCCTGAAAGACATTTACATTCGCCCCAGCACCGTGACGCCAAACTCGGGCGCACCCACAGCCAACGGAGCGGCGGTGACGACCAGCGGCGCGCCGGTTCCAATCTCGACGTTCACGCGAATGCAGTCGAGCAACGCCTCTCTTGCGGTCAACCATCAGGGGCAGTTTCCGGTGGTGACGCTCTCGTTCAATCTTGCGCCGGGATCATCGCTGGGAGACGCAACCAAGGCGATTCAGCAAGCCGAGAAGGATATCCTGCTACCTCCAAGTATTCACGCCGCTTTTCAGGGGACGGCCGCGGCGTTTCAGAACTCGCTCGCATCCGAGCCCTATCTGATTCTGGCGGCCGTGATCACGGTTTACATTGTGCTCGGCGTTTTGTATGAGAGCTACATTCACCCCGTCACGATCCTTTCCACTTTGCCTTCGGCGGGCGTGGGCGCGATTCTGGCCCTGATGATCACGGGCAATGACTTAACTGTGGTAGCGCTGATCGGCATCATTCTTCTGATCGGCATTGTGAAGAAGAACGCCATCATGATGATTGACTTCGCGCTTGAGGCTGAACGCGAAGAACACAAGCCGCCCGAGGAGGCGATTTATCAGGCATGCCTGCTGCGTTTCCGGCCCATCATGATGACGACGATGGCGGCGCTGCTGGGCGGGTTGCCGCTGGCGCTGGGATCGGGGACAGGCGCCGAACTGCGCCGGCCCCTCGGCATCACGATCGTCGGCGGGTTGCTGCTCAGCCAGTTGCTAACCCTCTATACCACGCCGGTCGTCTATCTGTGGTTCGACCGGCTGGCACACAGGTTCTCGCGCTACCGAATCGGCAATCCTATCCCACAGGAGCCGATGTCGGCAGATTAGACAATAGATTGAACAATGAGTATTTCGGCTCCATTTATCCGGCGTCCGATTGGCACGTCATTGTTGGCGGCGGCTCTCCTGCTCTCAGGAATCCTCGCCTTCAACTTCCTTCCGGTAGCTTCGCTGCCAAGGGTGGACTTTCCTGTGATCGGCGTAGGCGCGGGCTTGCCGGGCGCGGACCCACAGACCATGGCGTCGGCCGTGGCAACGCCGCTGGAGCGTCAGTTCGGGCGCATCTCCGGCGTGAACCAGATGACTTCCTCGAGTCAACTGGGCTCGACGAGTATTACGCTGCAATTTGATTTGAACCGGGATATCAATGCCGCAGCGCGCGATGTGCAGGCCTCCATCAATGCCGCACGCAGCCAGCTCCCAGCGAACCTGCCCAGCAATCCAAGCTATCGCAAGGCGAATCCGGCGGACGCGCCCGTTCTGATTCTTGCCTTGACATCGGACACCATGACGGTCCCGCAGATGTACGATGCCGCGGATTCGATTCTGGCGCAGAAACTCGCGCAGGTCGACGGCGTGGGCCAGGTCTTCGTGGGCGGAGCGGCGCAACCCGCCGTGCGCGCGGAAGTGAATCCAACGCTGCTCAACAAACTGGGGATCGGCCTGGACACGGTTCGCACCGCTCTCAACGCTGCGAATGCGAACCGGCCCAAGGGCCAGGTCTCCAATCGCACGACGTCGTACTCCTTTAGCGCCACCGATCAACTCTTCACCGCGGACCAGTACCGGCCCCTGATTGTTGCTTACAGCAACGGAGCGGCGGTGCGTCTGGGAGATGTGGCCGACGTAGAAGATTCCGTCTCCGATCGGCGCAACATCGGCCTGGCTAATGGCAAGCCTAGTGTACTCATCATCGTGTTCCGGCAGCCCGGAGCCAACATCATTGAGACGGTCGACCGAGTGCGGGCGCTGATGCCGTTTCTACAGTCCTCCATTTCTCCGGCGATCAACTTGACGATTGCGATGGACCGCACGGTGACGGTGCGCGCTTCGGTCAAGGACATCGAAACTACGCTGATCATTTCGGTCATTCTCGTGATTCTGGTGGTATTCGCGTTTCTGCGCACCGTGCGGGCCACCATTATTCCGAGTATTGCCGTGCCGCTTTCACTGGTCGGAACCTTCGGCGGAATGTACCTCTTGGGTTACAGTCTCGACAACCTGTCGTTGATGGCACTGGCGATTTCGACCGGCTTCGTGGTGGATGACGCCATCGTTGTGCTGGAGAACATCACGCGCTACGTCGAGCACGGCATGGAGGCGGTGCAGGCGGCGTTCAAGGGAGCGGCTGAAATTGGATTCACCGTGGTTTCGATGAGCACGTCGCTGGTGGCCGTGTTTATTCCATTGCTGATGATGGGCGGCATCGTGGGGCGGCTGTTCCGTGAATTCGCGGTGACTTTGAGCATCGCGATCGCCGTCTCTCTGGTGGTCTCGTTGACCACCACGCCCACGATGTGCGCGAAGTTTTTGCGGCCGCCCAAGAACGAAAAGCGCAACTTGTTTTACCGCGGAAGCGAGTGGGTTTTCGATAATCTTCTGGCAACCTACAGTCACGCGCTGAAATGGGTGCTGGAGCACCAGCCGGTAACGCTGGTCGTCACCATCCTGGTGGCATGCCTCAGCGTCTTCCTGTACATCAAGGTTCCCAAGGGCTTCTTCCCGCAGCAAGACACGGGACGCATCATGGGCGGGGTGATGGCCGCGCAGGACATCTCGTTTCAGTCCATGAGCGACAAGATGCAAAGCTACGTGGACATCGTGATGAAAGATCCGGCGGTCGACTCTGTGGTTGGCTTTGCCGGCGGAAATACCGCCCAGAACCAGGGCCGGTTCTTCGTGATGCTGAAGCCGCTGGAACAACGCAACATTTGCCATACGCAGCATTTTTGGCAGCGCTGCCCGGCTGTGTCTGCGGACGATGTCATTAACCGGCTTCGCGGCAAGCTGGCGGTTGTGCCGGGCGCAACCCTGATTTTGCAGTCCGCGCAAGACCTCACCATTGGCGGACGTTTTGGCAATGCGCAGTATCAGTACACCCTGCAGAGCGCAAACCTCGATGACTTGAACAACTGGGCGCCGCGTTTGTTGCAGAAACTGAGAACCCTGCCTCAATTACGCGACCAGAATTCGGACCAGCAGGATAAGGGACTGCAGGCCAAGCTGGTCATTGACCGCGATACCGCCAGCCGCATGGGGATTACTCCACAGACCTTGGACAACGCTCTCTATGACGCATTCGGACAGCGGCAGGTGTCGACGATGTACCGGCCGCTCAACCAGTATCACGTGGTCATGGAGGTCGCGCCGCAATTCCAGCAGACTCCCGAGGCCTTGCAAAACATCTACCTGCGTTCCACCAACGGAACGCCCGTGCCACTGGCAGCGTTCACTCACTATGAGCCGTCGAATACCCCTCTAGCTGTGAATCACCAGGGACAGGTGCCATCGGTCACGATCTCATTCAACCTGGCGCCGGGAGTTTCTCTGGGCGAGGCTACGCAAGCGATTGAAGATGCGCAGCGCACCATCGGCTTCCCACCGACCGTTTCGGCCAGCTTTCAAGGGACGGCCGCAGCTTTTCAGGATTCACTTTCGAGCGAGCCGATCCTGATTCTGACCGCCTTGATAACGGTCTACATCGTGCTGGGTATGCTCTACGAAAGCTACATTCATCCCATCACGATTCTGTCGACTCTGCCATCGGCGGGCGTGGGGGCGCTCCTGGCGCTGCTTTTGACGCACAACGAACTGAATGTGATTGGAACCATCGGCATCATCCTGCTGATAGGTCTGGTGAAAAAGAATGCCATCATGATGATCGACGTGGCTCTTGACGTCGAACGCACACAGGGAAAGCAGCCGGTAGAAGCAATTTTCGACGCTTGTATCCTCCGTTTTCGGCCAATCATGATGACGACCATGGCGGCGCTGTTGGGTGGGCTTCCGCTGGCGTTGGGCACGGGGACTGGTTCCGAGCTGCATCGGCCGTTGGGAATCACAATCGTCGGCGGCCTGTTTGTGAGCCAGCTGTTGACGCTGTTCACCACACCGGTCGTTTACGTGTATATGGACCGATTAAGATTGGCTCTGGGGGGCGGCGAGGAGAGCGCTCGACCTGAACCCTCGTCGCCTGGCGCTCCACGTCCGAGTCCCGCCCACTGAGTGGTTTTTCATTGCCTTGGACCAACTATGAAACTCTGCCAGCGTCGACGAGCCCTTCATTGAGAAGCAACAAATCGACTACACTGGGCAGGTTGGTGCAACCTTGCTGGAGCAATTCCGCATCGCACCAGCTAAACCAGCGTGCCGGATGCGCAAGGGACGGCTTGTCCCGTATGATAGGAGTCAACGGTAATACTGCTGAGAGAAATACATTCGTCCCCGGCGTTACCGGGAGCCAGCGATTTTCCAGTTTTTCGTTTTCAACTTCCTCCAGGAGTCACGGATGCTAAAGAAAGCAGCGGCTCTGTTCCTTGTTTGCGCGAGCATGGCCATATGGGTGAGTTGTGGTGCTACCAGCAGCCGTTATCTGTACGCGGCCATTCCCGCGTCCAATGAGATCGTTGTTTATCGCGAAGATCCCAACTCCGGCATACTTACGCAACTGGCAGGAAGTCCAATCACCGCAGGTCCAGCCGTACAGTCCATTGTGATCCATCCGTCAAAAAAATTTCTGCTCGCCGCAAATGCGGGCGAGGGCGACGTTTCCTTGTTTACAATTTCGACCACTGGCGGGCTCAATGAGGTCACGCCCCGCACCGTTGTCGGTACGGCCCCCACCCTGCTTGCCATGGACTCCGCGGGTACCTTCCTGTACGTCGGCAACTCCGGTTCCTTGAACATTTCGGTGTTTGCCATCAATGCGGGCACTTCCCCGCCAACTCTGACCCAGGTTGCCGGCTCTCCCTTCTCGATTGGAATGAGTCCGATCAACATCCAAGTTTCGCCGTCGGGAGGATTTCTCTATGTGACCGGCACCGGGTCTCCCGGATTCATCGAAGCCTTCAGTCTCAATCAGGGAGTTCCGAGCGTGGTTTCGGGCACACCGTTCTTTACGGGAACGGGTCCTTACGGGCTGGCTGTTGCCTCCAGCGGAGGTTTTCTCTACACCGCAAACAAGCTGGACAACTCGATCTCGGAATTCACGATCAACTCGGACGGGTCGCTCACGCAATTCTCGAATTCCCCGATTGGTGAGCAATACTCGGGGCCGGTTGCGCTTTTGATCGACAAGTCTGGCAAGTATATGTACGTAGCCAATCAAGGCTCGACCAATCTTGCGGCGTACTCGATCGGTTCCGACGGCGCACTCACCCTACTGACAAATTCGCCATTTGCCACCAAAGCGCAGCCTAGTGTGATTGCCACTGACTCGGGCGGAAAATATCTGTTTGTCGGAAACCAATCGAGCCCTGTGGTTCAGTCTTTCAGTTTGGACACCAGCAGCGGAACGCTCACTTCGGTCAACACCTACTCCCTCCCGGGTACGCCGACTTCGATTGCGGTGACACCCTGATTTCTGATTGCGAAGCGTAATGGACACAACCCTCCAAGTCGAGCACGCCGCACACGCGTCGGAACGGTATGCCCAACGAGTGAACCGGGAATGGGTGCGGCTCCTCGACTTGCTGCAGATGAATGTTTGCTACGAGCGGTGCGTGGGAGTGGAACTCTTCACCGCGGACGGAAAGTGCATTCTCGATTTCCTCTCCGGATACTGTGTTCACAATGTCGGCCACAATCATCCGGATGTCGTGCGTGCGCTGCAGAGCGAACTGGAGCGGTGTGGTCCGGCAATGATTCAGACGCACGTTGCGGATCTTGCCGGGGAACTGGCGGAGAAGTTGTGTGAGCGTGCCGGGGGCCGTTTGGCGAAGGCTTTCTTCGCTTCTTCAGGAAGCGAGGGCGTGGAAGCCGCCATCAAGTTCGCGCGGGCGCATACGCGACGCGCAGGAATACTTTCTGCCGAACATGCGTTCCACGGGTTAACCTGCGGGGCGCTCTCGCTGATGAGCGACAAGTTCTGGAGCGAAGGTTTTGGGCCACTTCTGCCGGAAACTGCCGCGGTCCCATTCGGCGACTTGGGAGCCTTGGAACGCGAACTGAAGACCAAGCGCTTCGCGGCATTCATCGTTGAGCCCATTCAATCAGAGGCTGGGGTCTGCGTTCCGGATCGAGACTACCTGCGAACCTCAGAGTCGCTGTGCCGGCGCTATGGCACGCTGTTCGTGCTTGATGAAGTGCAGACCGGGATGTACCGAACCGGACCTTTTCTTGCCGCGCACCACTTCGGAGTTGAGCCTGACATGGTCGTCATGGCGAAAGCTCTGAGTGGGGGTCTGGTGCCCTGCGGCGCAGTGCTGATGTCGGATGCGGTGTGCAATTCGGTTTATTCGTCATTGCCGCGGGCCTTCGTGCATACGTCCACTTTCAGCGAAAACAGCCTGGCCATGCGGGCCGCGCTTGCGACCCTGGAAGTTCTGGAGTGCGAAGAACTGGGCCGGCGCTCGATCGAAGCAGGCGACTATTTGCAGGCGCGGCTGACCGCAGCGCTCCGCGACTTTGAAATGGTAAAGGAAGTCCGCGGGATGGGATTGCTGATGGGCATTGAATTTCGAGCTCCCAGCCAGCTTCGCTTGCGCATTCCTTATCAGGCGTTTGGGGCCGTACATCCGGCCATGTTCGGCCAGATCGTGGTGATGCGTCTGTTTCGCGATTCCGGATTTCTGACACAAATTTGCGGAAACAACTTTTCGGTGCTGAAGGTTGCTCCGCCACTGGTGGTAACCGACGCGCAACTCGACGCCTTCGTGCTGGCGATTCGAGACGTGGTCGAACTCGCTCATTCGCCCGGAGCTTTTTGGTCTGAAGCGCTAGGACTGGCGCGACGGGCTTTCCGCGGTTAGGCCTTAAACTCGCTGCCCGCAGCCTGATTTAACAAACGGGTGACAATTCCGCCGATAGCACTGAGACAATACACTAAAATGCCACGTAACCCGCAGGTACAACCGCAAACAGCGCCGCATCATCTAAGCCAGCAAGCTTCGATGTCCGGCAGGTGATGGCGCTGACACTGTACCGGGACCAGGATCCATACAAATGAAAATCGCCAGCGCCGCGAGCGCCTTTCCCAAGCATTACTACCCCCAGAAGTTCCTCTTGGAAAAACTCCAGGAATACTGGGGCGACCAACTGAGGAATCCGCAGATGCTTGCGCGGCTACACCGGAACGTCGCCGTGGAAGGCCGCTATCTCGCGATGCCCCCGGAGAAGTACTACGAGATCACGACCTGGGGCCAGGCGAATGACATCTGGATTCAGGTCGCTCAGGAACTGGGAGAACAAGCGCTGTGCCGCGCGCTGCACCATGCCGGGCTCGAACCGCGCGCACTGGGTGCATTGTTTTTTACGTCTGTCACCGGCATATCAAGCCCGTCAATCGACGCCCTGCTGATCAACCGCATGGGGCTGCCGGCAAACATCCGGCGCGTGCCAATTTTTGGATTGGGATGCGTAGCGGGGGCGGCAGGAATTGCCCGTGCGGCGGATTACGTGCGCGCCTATCCCTCGCAAGCGGCTGCGCTTGTGTCGGTGGAGCTTTGCTCCCTGACCATTCAACGCGATGATCTCTCCGTGGCGAATTTAATTTCTTCAGGACTGTTTGCGGATGGCTCGGCAGCGGTCATCGTTACCGGCGACGATCTAAATGCCACAGGGCCCGAAATTCTGGCGACTCGATCCATCTTCTATCCCGACACCGAGGAGATGATGGGATGGAAAGTAACCGAGAAGGGCTTTCGCATTACGCTCTCTCCGGAAGTGCCGAAGCTGATTCGCGAGCACCTGGGACACGACGTGGAAGCGTTCCTCGCCGACCACGGACACAAGCGCGGCGACATCGGAAGCTGGGTGCTACACACCGGCGGTCCGAAGGTTCTGGAGGCGACGGCAGACGCACTTGATCTACACAACGGGCAACTCGACGCCTCTTGGGATTGCCTGAAAAAAGTGGGGAACCTTTCCTCCGCGTCCGTCTTGGTAGTGCTGGAAGATGTCATGAAGAACCGGCGTCCAGAGCCGGGCACGCTGGGCGTGCTTGCAGCCATGGGGCCGGGATTTTGTTCCGAGCTTGTACTTCTACAGTGGTGAGGTTGGCGGTTGCTGAATTCGACTGATGTATTCGTAATTGGTGGTGGTCCCGCAGGACTGGCAGCGGCTATTGCCGCGCGGCAGCAGGGATTCCGCGTCCTCGTGGCCGATGGCGCGCAGATGCCGATTGACAAACCCTGCGGTGAAGGCCTGATGCCCGATGGTCTCGCGGCGCTTGAGAGGCTTGGGATCTCGGTCAACGCGGAGAACTCCTACCCTTTCCGCGGCATTCGTTTCCTGAGCGCCGGCCTTGCAGTCGATGCAGCGTTCCCCAATGGGGCCTCAGGCATGGGCGTGCGGCGAACCGTGTTGCACCGGCTGATCGCCGAGCGTGCCTCCAGTCTGGGAATCGACTTTTTGTGGCAGACCCCCGTGACGGGTATCTCAGCGGATGGAGTTCACCTGGAAAGCCGCCACGTAAGCGCCCGATGGATCATTGGAGCCGACGGAAGCAGGTCGCGAGTGCGGCGCTGGGCCGAACTCGATGCTTTTCGAAAAAGAGATTGCCGCTACGCGTTTCGGCAACATTATCGCGTGGCGCCCTGGACGGACCGCATGGAACTCTATTGGGGCCGGCGCGGAGAAATCTACGTCACGCCGGTTTCGAAAGATCAAGTCTGCGTAGCGCTGATTTCTCGCGATCCCAAATTGCGGCTGACAGAGGCATTGCATCGATTCCCCGAATTGAAGTCCCGGCTGGAGGGTGCCGACGTTGCTTCTGCCGAGAAAGGCGCAGTGACTGCCACCTGCAAGCTGAAGCGCGTAAGCCGCGGAAATGTTGCTCTGATCGGAGATGCGTCCGGCACTGTCGACGCCATCACGGGCGAGGGACTTTGCCTGGCTTTCAGCCAGGCGATGGTGTTGGCGGACTGCCTGCGGACGGGAGATCTGGCTCGTTATGAGCACGAACATCGCCGTCTTGCCCTGCGGCCGTTTCTCATGGCGCGATTAATGCTCACCCTCGATGGACGTCCCCGGCTGCAGCGTCGTACGCTGCAGGCTTTTCAGAAACGCCCGGACGTTTTCCGGCGGTTGCTGGAGTTGCATGTGGGAGTTCTGTCGCCCTTGCACCTTGCATTGGACGGTCTGACTTTAGGATGGGGGTTGTTAACCGCATAACGTCATGAATCAGACTGCTAAAGCTTGCAGGCGTGTTAGCTGGCGCAGATTTGGGCTGGCCGTTTCAACTCTAGTGGCCGCCTTCGTCATCTCAGCGCCGGCTCAGGATAAAGCACTCCAGCTTGATCCCTCGCAAACCTCCGTCAAGTTCACTCTCGGCGACGTTCTTCACACCGTGCATGGATCGTTTCAGTTGAAGCGCGGCTCATTAGAGTTCGAGCCGTCATCAGGAAAAATCTCCGGCGAGATCGTGGTCGATGCTGGAAGCGGCGAGAGCGGCAGCGGCATGCGCGACCGCAAGATGAACAAAGAAATTCTGGAGAGTAACCGCTATCCCGAAATCGCTTTTCATCCGGACAGAATCGAAGGCCGCGTTGCGAGTCAGGGAAAGTCTTCCGTGCGGGTGCACGGCATGTTCAGCATTCACGGAGTGGACCGCGAGATCACGGTTCCGGCCGACGTGGAGATGTCTGCAGACCGTTGGACTGCGACGGTCCACTTCACGGTTCCCTATGCGAGGTGGGGTATGAAAAATCCGAGCACGTTGTTCCTGCGAGTCAACGATTCTGTAGAAATTGATCTGATGGCGACCGGTAACGTGGTGAAACCCTCGATCGCTAATTCGGCTCAGTAGCCATCCTGCGGGACGATGCCTTTCCCTTCCGTGCACTCATAGCAGCGGCCTGCCGCAAGATTCTTGTATTCTTCCGTTCGTCCGCTCGGCCAATCGATCACCGCGCGATCGATGCGGTCCCGCTTTTCCAGGCCAAAGGTCACGGGAAGTTCGGACTGCGACAGGTAGCTGGAACCCCCTTTCACCAGCCGAGACTGGGTCACATCGCCGGCAAAGACGCGCAGCCTCGCGCCGATCCCGTCACGGTTTGACTTGGTTCCCACGAGACGAAAACGGATGCTGCGGTTCCCCGTAAGCTGATCATTGCGATACAAATAGGCTGGTCCGTTGTTGGTGGTGATTAGAAGATCGAGATCGCCGTCGCGATCAAAGTCCGCATACGCAAGCCCGCGGCCAACTTTCGGCTGATCAAAGCTCCCGCCAACTTCTGCCGCGACCTCGCGAAACATTCCCTTGCCACGATTGAGAAACAGCTGGGGCGGCTGCGCATATCCCACGTTGCCGCGAATGTTGCGCACCGTCTCGTCGATGTGCCCGTTAGCCACGGCGAAGTCGAGCCAGCCATCCAGGTTCACATCCAGAAAGGCGCAGCCAAAACCGAGGCTGTTCCTGGAGGCGATCCCCATTCCCGACTGCGGCGCGATGTCTTCGAAACTTTTGCCGCTCAGACGGTAGAGTCCGATCATTTCGTTGTCGAAGTTCGTGATGGCAACGCCAGGCATGCCGGAATTATCGAAGTCCGCTACGTCGACTCCCATGCCCGCGCGGGCCTTCCCTTCACTGCTGAAAGCGAGCCCGGCCTCCACCGCGGCATCCTTGAATGTGCCATTGTGCTGGTTGCGATAGAGCTTGTTGGGCTGGGTGTCGTTGGCCACGAGCAGGTCGGGCCAGCCATCGTGGTTGTCATCGAACAGAGCCACTCCCAGCGATTTGGAACTGCTGTCGAAGATTCCACTTGCCGCCGTGACATCTTCGAACGTCCCATTGCCTCGGTTATGAAAGAGCCAGCAGGTGGCTCCGCGATACGCTTCGGGAGTGCAGTAGGATTTGTGCTTGCCGTCGAGGCTGCAGAACACGTCGTGCTCCGGCGACCACTTCACGTAGTTGCAGACAAAAAGATCGAGCAACCCATCGCGGTCATAGTCGAACCACAATGCCGAAGTGCTGAATCCCTCGCGCTTTCCCAGTCCGCTGCTGTTGGTCACATCGACAAACGTGCCTTTCCCGGTGTTGCGGAACAAGCGGTTCTGTCCCACGCAAGTGATCAGAATGTCAGGGAAGCCGTCGTTGTTGTAGTCGCCAACCGCCACGCCCATGCCGTACATTTCGACGTCGAGCCCTGCGCGGGCAGTCACATCAGTGAAAGTGCCGTTACCGTTGTTGTGATAGAGCCGCAGGGTAGTGCGACGCTTCTTGTGGCCCGGCCAGTCGGTACCGTTGATCAGTAGAATGTCTTGCCAGCCGTCGCGATCATAGTCAAAGAATGCGCATCCGGAACCGAGGGTTTCGGGCAGGAATTTGCCACCAAAGGCTCCGCTGTTGTGCTCGAACTGGATTCCCGCCTGGCTGGTCACATCGGTGAATCGAAAGCCCGGAAAGGCCGCTGCTCCACTCTGCCTCACGAGCAAATCCAGCCGCGACGACAACCGCGACCACGACCCCAGTCCTGCCATTCCCCATAGGAACGACCTGCGATTCACGGAACGTTCACCAGCCCGGCGCGAATGGCGTACACCACCAGTTCCGCAGTCTTATGAATTCCCAGGGAGTTCATGATGTTTGCGCGGTGAACGGCGATGGTATTGGCGCTGAGATCGAGCGCCGTCGCAATCTCCTTGTTCGACTTGCCGTCGACGATCATCTGCAACACTTCCAGTTCACGCTGCGTGAGGGCGGCGCTACGCTCCCCCTTCAAAACCGAGCGCTGCTCGACCTTAGGATCGAATACGGTTTCCCCAGCGGCAACCTTGCGGATCGCTGCTCCGAGTTCCAGGTCCATAGCGTTCTTGAGAACGTATCCCTTGGCACCGGCTTCGATCGCCTGCCGCACCCACGTGTTCTCCGAATGCATGCTGAGCATGAGAACCGCGGTATCCGGAGTGTCTTTCATGATCTGCCGTGTGGCTTGCAGGCCGTTCATGCCTGGCAGGGCACAATCCATCACCACCACCTGGGGATGAAGTTTCTTGGCGATTTTGATGGACTCCTCGCCGGTGCCCGCTTCGCCTACAACTTCCATGTCGGATTCATCTTCCAGCATGCGACGGAAGCCGCGCCGCACCAGGCTGTGATCATCCACCAGCAACACTGTGATCTTCTTTTCCATAAGACTCTGCTTTCTCCCTCGGAACGTCCAGATGTACCAGCGTTCCACCGTCCGGTGGACGCGAAAAAACAATTTGCCCGCCCATCAGCTCAGAACGCTCCCGCATCGCTACCAAACCGATCCCACGCTTGTTCGGATGCTCCGCGAACCCGACTCCATGATCTTCCACCTCCAACTCAAGAGCATCCGGCAAGAAACGCAAACGCACCCACGCCTGCTTAGCCCCGGAGTGCCGCGCCACATTGTTCAGCGCTTCCTGCAGGATGCGGTAGATGTGCACCCCGGCGCCGCCATCCACGGGAAACGCGACACCCTGCTTCTCATAGGATATGGCAATTCCGGTTTGTCGTTCTATGGTAGGGATGTACCAGTCGAGCGTGCTCTCCAATCCGGCCTCGTCCAGCATCACGGGATGCAGTGCCTGCGAGAGGCTGCGAACGCTCTCCAGCGTAGTCTGCACGATCTGGAGAACTTCGAGTAAATCAGCACGCAGCGAAGACCCCTCTGGCGCATGCGTTCCCGCGCGGCGCAGCATCGACCCAACCGCAGTGAGGATCTGGCCGAATTCATCGTGTAGTTCGCGCGAGATATAGCGCAACGTAGATTCCTGAGTGGCAATTAGCTTCTGCGCCAGTTCGCTGCGGCGCTCGGAAACCTCGGCGAGGCGCGCGAACAGCCGCCTGTTCCAGCGAATCACTGAAAGACCGTTTAGCAGGATCGCCAAAAGGGTTGCAGCCAGAAAAACATAGACCTGCCGCTGCACCCGGTCGTAAATCTGAACGATGCGCTGGCCGGCTTGCTCCTCATTCTCGCTGTTTTGCACCAGCAACCGGGCCACAGCCGTGCTCAGCGCCGCTTGCCGCTCCTGAAGTGACAACTGGATCTGCTCGCGCGCCTCTTTTTCCTTGCCGTCATGCGCGAGAGAGAAGACCCGGTCCACAGCATCCCAGAACTGGGTGAACGATCCTGTGAGAAACGCGCTCTGCTCAGGAGTTCGGCTGGCGGCGGCAAATCCCGCCTCCAGACGCATTGCATCGTCCAGATCGGTTCGAATCCGCTGGAACTGCGCGGACCACGCGGTTAGAGGATAAGGCTCGTCACTGCTCACCATGTCGCGCATGGCTACGGCGAGCAGGTTGAGATCGTTCTGGATTCTCAGCAACTGCAGAGAATCTTTGCGATTGCGGTCCACCAGTTCGGTCTGCAACTTGCGCAAGCCGGTCACTTGCCACGTGATATAGGCCGAATAAGCCACTACTGCGGACAGGGTAATGAACAGGCCCAGCAACAGGCCTAGGGTCGGGGAACGCTCCGGCGCAGACGGACGGGACACGCCCCGAGCATACAACGTCCAGACGCGCCCTGTCACAGGCGGCGCTTGGTCGCAGGATGTGTGACAATGCATTAATAGTGAAGCGAATCAGAGTCCTGCGGAGTCAAACAGTAGATTGAGTTCTCCAGCCAAAGAAGCCGCGAAGCCCCCGAAGATCCAGCGCCTGAAGGCCGTTTGGCCCGAAGTCTGGAAGTTGATGCGTCCGCGTCGCGCATTGCTCGGGCTCGGCTTTGTCCTGATGGTGATCAATAAGCTCGCGGGATTTGTACTGCCGTATTCCTCGAAATTTCTGATTGACAATGTGGTGACTAAGCATCAGGCCGGACTGCTGCGGCCTCTGGTTTTGTCGGTTTTATTGGCGACGCTCGTCCAGGGCGTCACTTCTTTTTCTCTGACCCAGTTGCTGTCGAAAGCGGCGCAGCGCCTCATCGCCGACCTTCGCCAGCAGGTGCAAGCGCACGTCTCCCGCCTCCCCGTAGCTTTTTACGATGCCAACAAAACCGGCGCTCTAGTGTCACGCATCATGAGCGATGTAGAGGGCGTTCGCAATCTGCTGGGAACCGGCCTGGTGGACTTTGCCGGAGGGTTGGTCGCGGCGGGCATTGCGCTCGCTCTTCTGCTTCGCATCAGCGCGCCGCTCACGCTGATTGCCGTGGGATCCTTGGGCTGCTTTGCGCTCGCATTGAACAAGGCTTTCGCGACGATCCGCCCCATTTTCCGGGAACGCGGCAAGATCAACGCCGAAGTTACAGGACGCCTGACCGAGTCTCTGGGCGGCGTTCGGGTCATCAAGGGATATCACGCCGAAGCACGCGAAGAGAAGATTTTTGCGGGTGGCGTGCGCCGGCTGCTCGATAACGTCATGCGTACGTTGACCGCCACGTCCCTGATGGGCCTTTCCGCCAGTGTGCTGCTGGGAGTGGTCGGAGCCGCTACGATGTACGTGGGCGGGCGTCAGATGGTGGCCCACACTCTGACCGCGGGCAGTTATTTTTCCTACAACTTCCTACTCGTTTTTTTGATCGCTCCCGTAATGCAGGTGGTGTCAATTGGCACTCAACTCACCGAGGCGTTGGCTGGTCTGGAGCGAACCCAGGAGATCATGGGCGAGCGGCCGGAGGATCAGGATCCAAAACGCTCCGTACAGCTTCGCGACATCGTGGGCACAGTCGAGTTCGAGAATGTAACTTTCAGCTACGACGGAACCCGCGATGTTCTGCGCAATATTTCTTTTCGCTCTGAGCCGGGAACGGTGACCGCGCTCGTCGGTTCGTCAGGTTCCGGAAAGTCGACAACGATTGGCTTGATCTCGGCTTTCTATGTGCCTTCGAAGGGCGCGGTCCTCGTGGATGGCGTGGACTTGAGCACTGTGCGGCTCGATTCCTTCCGCACCCGCTTGGGAGTCGTATTACAGGAATCGTTCCTGTTCGATGGAACGATCCGTCAGAATGTCGCCTTCTCAAGACCAGAGGCCAGCGAAGAAGAAGTCATGCGCGCATGCCGGATCGCGCGCGTCGACGAGTTCGCCGAATCGTTTGCCGACAAGTACGACACTGTAGTGGGCGAGCGCGGCGTGAAACTGTCAGGTGGACAGCGGCAACGGATCTCGATTGCCCGCGCGATTCTGGCGGAGCCCCGCATCCTCATTCTGGACGAAGCCACTTCCAGTCTCGACTCGGAATCGGAGGAAATGATTCAGCAGGGCCTTTCCTATCTGATGCAGGGACGCACCACGTTTGTAATCGCGCACCGGCTGTCGACGATTCGCCGTGCCGACCAGATCATGGTGATGGAACAAGGCCAGATCATGGAGCGGGGCACGCACGCCCAGCTTTATGCCGCGCGCGGCCGCTACTATGACCTTTACACGCGCCAACACGGAGTCGAAGAAAATCTATTCCTGGCTCCCGGAGAAGGGGACGCCGTGGCCGTGAATGGCAACGGCACGGACATCAAGAACGGCGATGAAAAGGCAGGCGACGCTCTGCGTGTGCTGCGAGGAGAGATGCGCTAGCCCCCATGACGACAGCCCCCGCAGTTTCTGTGACGCGCGGTACCGTCGCGATCCGCAGCGAAAATCTTAGCCGTCATTACCGCATGGGCGAGACGCTGATCCGCGCGGTCGATGGCGTCTCGCTCGCGGTGCGCTCTGGAGAGTTTGTCGCGCTTCTCGGGAGTTCCGGCTCCGGCAAGTCTTCCGTGCTGAACCTAATTGCCGGGCTCGATCGCCCGACTTCGGGAAGCGTCATCGTTCAGGACCGTGATCTGGCAAAACTCTCGCGCGAAGACCTGGCCAAGTACCGGCTGCATGTTGTAGGCATGGTCTTTCAGTCTTTCAATCTGATTTCCAGCATGACGCTCGCGGAGAACGTGGAACTGCCGCTCCGTTTTGCGGAGGTCGATCGCAGCCAGCGTCTGAGTCTGGCTAGCGAAGCTTTGGGACGAGTGGGTTTGCGCGCACGCATGAACCATCGTCCCAGCGAGCTTTCCGGCGGCGAACAGCAAAGGGCAGCTCTGGCGCGCGCCCTCATCAATCGTCCGCAGCTTCTGCTGGCCGACGAACCGACGGGCAATCTGGACAGCCACACGGGAATTGAAATCATGGACATGGTCCGCGAATTCAACCGTGAGTTGGGAATGACGGTCGTGATGGTGACGCACGAGCGTGCCCTGGCCGAGCGTTACGCGCAACGCTTGATTTTTCTCGCGGACGGGAAGCTGATCGCCGACCAGCCAAACGCCCCCACCGCCGATGGTGCCCGCCTTCAGAAAGGACAGCCTTGAAGATTTCAGATCTAACCGAACTCGCCCTGAGAAACCTGCGCGAGTCGTTGCTGCGAAATTCGCTCACCACGATTGGAATCTCGGTAGGCGTAGCGTCTCTCGTGGCAATGCTGTCACTTGGCATTGGCCTGCAGCAATTAGCGTCGCGCCGGCTGGTGAAATCGGGACTCTTCGATACCGTCGTAGTTACTTCACGCCGCGATCTGCGCGGCATGGGCCGCGATCGTAACGAAGAACGCAGCGCTCCTGCTCCCGGCGAAAGCCGCGTCCTTGACGAATCCGCGCGGCTGGAGATCGAGCATCTGCCCAACGTACTCGAAGCGTATCCTGATATCCGCTTCATTACGGAGCTGCGTTACGAAGACAAGCCGCATCTCACCATGATCTCGGCGCTGCCCTCGTCCGCAAAATCCACCGATGCCTTCGAAGGCATGCAGGGTAGCTTTTTTTCTTCGGACACAGCGCCCGAAGTGGTTCTGCAAAAGACGTTTGCCGAGGAGTTGTTGGGGAAAATTCCCACTCGCGGAGTCGATGAGACCAACGTCGCCGATCTTGCCAAGCCCCTGCTGGGCAAGGAATTGACGATGCGCTACGCACAACGTGCGCCCAGCCCGGCGCAGCCGTCACCTCCCCGCGCGGGTGCGGCGAATTCAACGGATAGCGATCTCGCCGGGGCCGCATATTCCGTCGTTTCGCGCGAACAGAAGCTCAAGATTGTCGGCGTCCCCGATCTCGACCCGGAGAGCATGCGCGGTCCAACCCGCGCCAGGGTATTCCTGCCGCTGAAGCTGGCCGAGAGTCTCCACGTGATGCAGCCCACCGATCTGCGTGAAATCTCGCGCGCCGCCAGCGATCAACCGGTTTATTCCTCGGTCAGCGTGCACGTGAAGAATCCGACTCAGGTCCAGGTCGTAGAGGATGCCATCAAGAAAATGGGGTTTACCACATTTTCACTCCTCGATGCGAGCCAGAGTTTGCGCACATTTTTCAGGGTACTGGACTTGTTCCTGTTGATTTTCGGGAGCTTGGCGCTTGCAGTTTCATCGATCGGAATCGTCAACACACTGGTGATGGCCATTCTCGAACGCCGCCGCGAGATCGGCATTATGAAGGCTATCGGGGCTAGCGATGGGGATGTAAAGAAGCTCTTCTTCGCTGAGGCCGGCGCCATGGGAATCGTTGGCGGTGTTGCCGGAGTCGCGCTCGGTTGGGCCATCGGTCGGATCATCAACTTGGGAACCAACGTCTACCTCAAGCGCGAGTCTCTTACTCCAGATAATTTCTGGGCGGTGCCGTGGTGGCTGGTTGCATTAGCGATCGGATTCTCGTTCCTCGTCAGTTTGATTTCGGGCTTGTATCCGGCGGGACGCGCCGCCAAACTGGATCCCGTGCAAGCGCTGCGCTACGAGTAAACTCACTCGCATGATTCGCGCCTTCAGGCTTATCTTCTTGTTCTTTTTGATAGCTGGCGCCTCCGCGGCCGCTCAGAACCGCATCGACTGCAGCGCCCTGAACAGCCATATCCTCAAACAAGTGGTCCGCTTTTGCGTCTACTTACCCGCAGGCTACGATGCAGGCGCGACGCAGCATCCCCCAAAGCGATATCCCGTACTTTATTTTCTGCACGGCCTCGGCGACAATGAGCAAACCCTCTTCAATAGCGGCGGCTGGACTCTGCTCGAGGATCTCCGCAACCAGCACAAGATGGGGGATTTTTTGATCGTCGCACCCGAAGGCAGGCGCAGCTTCTATATCAACTCCGCCGACGGCGCCGTGCGCTACAACGACTTTTTTCTGCGGGAGTTTCTGCCTTACATCGAGAGCAAATACCGGATCCGTTCTGGCCGCGCTGGGCGCGCCATTAGCGGAATCTCCATGGGCGGCTACGGTGCATTGCGCTTCGCTTTTGCGCATCCTGAGCTTTTTTCCGCCGTGAGCGCGCAGAGCGCCGCGCTTATCACCGAATCGCCGCAAACACTGGATTCCGCATCCCGGGCAGGAGCGCCTCTGGCGGGAGTACTCGCCGCAGTGTTCGGCAAGCCGATCAACCTGCCCCACTGGAATGACAACAGTCCATTTGTTCTAGCGAAGAGAAATAGCGAAGCTCTGCGAAAGCTCGCCATCTATTTCAACTGCGGCCAGGATGACAACTACGGCTTCGAAAAAGGAGCGGCCGCCTTGCATGACGAACTGCAAACAAAAGGCGTGAAGCACGAATATCACGCCTACCCCGGCGACCACAGTCTGACCTATTTTCTGTCGCACTTCGACGAGGTCATGGAATTTCATTCCAGAGCATTCGGCCTGCTGCCCAAGCCCTGAAATTCATCGCCCCTGTTGTAAACTAACCAGAAGCGACGGATCGCGCGTCTCGTCTGGTAACTATACGGAGAGGTGGCCGAGTGGTTGATGGCTCCGGTCTTGAAAACCGGCATACCCGAAAGGGTATCGGGGGTTCGAATCCCTCCCTCTCCGCCAGCAAGCCAGCAGCCAACGCCCTTGGAAGAGGAAGATCGGGACGCTGAAATCCGTACCCAGCGAAGGCAAGTCGGAGTTCAGCTGGCTGCCGTTCGAGTATCGTAGCTGGGAGCTGATCAGGAATCCCTCGGGATCGGAAGACGCGGCGGTGCAGCCGAGGACGGTTGTCGGCGATACGTTCGGTAACGCCGTCAACGTGATGTTGGCGACCGGGGGAATATCGCCCGGCTCAGAGACCGCATTCAAGGATGCACCGGTACTTAGAAGTCCAAAAAAAGCTTAATCAAAGCGATATCCGGGCTTAGGCGTGCAGCGGTAGACCCGCCCTCTGTCGAGATTGGCGCCGGCATCGCAGGTGGCCCAACTCAAGAGCAGTGGCGGTCCCAGTGGAAAAATGATGGTCTGCCCGTCGAGGTCCGCCTCAATGCTGACACTCTGTGCCGCGGACGGTAAGGTGAAGGACAGTCCGTCCCCGAAGATGGCCGGATATGACCAGTGTTCCATCTGACTCACCATGGGGCGAAAGACCTCGGCCTCCACCAGAAAAGTAGTGGTGTCGGACCAGTCACGGGCCGAAACCATGAGGATCTGGCCGCCCTGCGAGGAGTGGTCCGAGTCAATTCTTGTGAAGGGACAAGGGCCAGCAATGCACGACGCACGGACGTTGCGAAATTGATTGCCCACACCAGCATCCAAAGTAGCCGAACCGACGGCTGCCTTCCATTTACGGTCGGGTGAGCAGAGGCCCTGACCCTTGCAAGGCACGTTCCCACTGTTCTCAATCTGGAACGTCTTAGTTGCACTCCCCACATTCAGCTCAGTCATGGCGTTAATCGCATATCTTATCCGCACGTTGGCCACCTTAACTTGCGGTTGCGTCGACGAAGCGGTTTTAGTGGACAGCGGAAGGAGATGAGCGACGTACAGCTTGTCTCCGACAAAATCGTTCAGGTCAAGCGGCTGGTATTGTGGGTGACGAAACCCGAGAACAATGGCGCTGCCCCTGCGAATTGGTTTACGCAGCTTAAGAACGAAGAATCCCGAGGAGTCAGAAGTGGCCTCGGACGTAGCGAGATCGCCAGCAGAAACTGCCACTCCCGGGATCGGCTGCTGTTTTCGGGGATCCGAATTCTGAACGAGGACGGCTCCCCGAAGCGAAATCGTCTTTTGTCTCTGCCAGCGGATCAGCGCCAGGATGCCGGCGGTAAGCAGAACGGCGACAAGCAACGCGGTCCAAGCTTCGATTTTTTGAGAACGAGTCATGTGCACACTATCAACGGCATCTATATGATGACGGCTTAGCCTCGAACGTTTCCCCCAGGTGCGGCAACGGCGGTAACTTTAGTCCTTAAATGGATATTGTAAACATGGAAATTGTTATCCTTGATGCTTCGTCGATGCTTCGTCCGTAAATGGTATCGAGCTGAGTTGGGTTATTCTTCCTAAATTGCCATGATCAACGGAAACGTAAACGCATGACTGATGTCAAACCCCACCTGGTTTCGCGCCGACAGATCCTCCGTCAGGTTCTGGGGACGAGTCTTTGCCTACCCTTTTCAGAGTTTCTGGCAGCCTCGTACACAGAGGCGCAAACCTCCGCTCCAATTGGCAGTGCCGCTGGGGCGCCGGTTCTATCCGCCGAAGACGATCAGTTTCTGAACGATTTGGAGCACGCAAGTTTCCTTTTTTTCTGGGAACAAGGGAGCCCCAAAACCGGCATGGTCAAGGACCGCTGTAACGTTCACAACGACAACCAAGCACAGGCGGCCAGCATTGCAGCGACGGGCTTCGGCCTTACGGCTCTCTGCATTGGAGAACAGCGCGGTTTCATCTCCGCCGGAGATGCGCTCCAGAGGGTCTTCGCCACTCTGCGCTTCCTGTGGAGGAAGCTGCCCAACCACCGCGGGTTTTTTTACCACTTCGCCAACCCCGAAACCGGGGAACGCATGTTCGACTCCGAGGTGTCTTCAGTGGATACGGCTATTCTCCTGTGCGGGGTACTTACCTGCCGCCAGCACTTTCGCAATCCTGGAGTCGCACAACTTGCAAATTTGATCTTCAACCGCGTGGACTGGACCTGGCTCTCGGAGGACACGTCCTTGCTAACCCACGGATGGACTCCAGAGATCGGATTTCTTCCCTCTCGATGGGAATACTACAGCGAGCTGATGATGATGTATCTGCTGGGCATGGGGTCGTCCGCCTACCCTCTGAAGCAGGAAACCTGGAACGCATGGAAGCGTTTGACGTTTGAATATGAGGGCATGCGGTATATCGGGTCGTTTGCGCCACTCTTTGTGCATCAGTACTCGCAGGCGTGGTTCGATTTTCGCGGCCAGCGCGACAAATACGCTGACTATTTTCAGAATTCTGTGACCGCCACTGAAGTCCATCGGCGTTTTTGCATTGAATTAGGCAAGCAGTACCCCGATTATAGCGAGGACCTGTGGGGAATTACCGCTTCTGACTCCCAGCACGGGTATGTCGCTTGGGGCGGCCCTCCCGCCATGGGTCCAATTGATGGCACCGTTGTTCCGAGCGCAGCCGGGGGGGCGTTGCCCTTCCTGCCGGCAGCCACAATGCGTGTTTTGAATACCATCCGAAGCCGCTATCCCGCGGCTTGGACCAAGTACGGGTTCGTAAACGCCTTCAATCCCCTCAAGAACTGGTATGATTCCGATGTGATTGGCATTGACACTGGAATCATCTTGTTGATGGCTGAGAATCTGCGAAGCCGGTTTGTCTGGGACACCTTTATGAAGACCGCGGAAGCGCAGCGTGGAATGGAGCGAGCAGGGTTCCATAAATACTAGCGATCATCGCATCGAGTTGCACTTCCCGGGGTTTTCTCGTCCGACCAACCGTAAACACTGTTTCTTCATCCAACCGTCGCTTGATGGTGTCGATCAGCCAGCTTGGCTTGCCCGAAATTGATTCGGCTGTACTGAAAGTATCCGCCAGTTCGATTGACACCTGGGTCGCGTCGTTTCAAATACCGGAGGTGATTCCTCTGGCTACCAAGTGCGGGGATCGCGTTTATGACCGGGGCACCTGAGTTCTGGGGCGGATGGCGGGAGCGCTTCTCAGCGCTCCGCAATGTTCCATCTGTTCTACGTTTTGTGTGGGAGTCCGGGCGCACAGTCGTCGTGCTTGGCCTCACCTGCCGAGTGATTGCCTCTCTTCTCCCGCCCGCACTGTTCTGGGTTTCTAAGCTCATTATCGACAATATCTTCCGCGTCCTCACTGCTCATCAGCCGGCCGGAGCGCGGCTGTGGTGGCTGGTCGGCGTGGAATTTGCCATCGCCGTGACCGCCGGCGTACTCGGCCGTGTGATCGATTACCTGGATGCTCTGCTCGCCGGCAGGTACACGCACCACGTGAGTGTTCGCGTCATGGAGCATGCAGCCGGGTTGGACCTCATGGCCTATGAGGATCCCGTGTTTTATGACCGCCTGGAGCGAGCCCGGGTTCAGGCTACCGACCGCCTGTTCATGATCCAGGCGATTGGACGCCTCATCCAGCAGGTGATTACCACGATTACATTGTCGATCTCGATCATGGTGTTTTCGCCCTGGCTTTTGCTCTTGCTGATCGTCGGTGTTATTCCGGCCTTCGTGGGAGAAACTCACTTTGCGTTCCTGGGATACGCCAAGAACTTTCGCCAGACTCCCATTCGGCGCCAACTCGACTACCTTCGCATTCTGGGGGGCAGCAAGGAAGCAGCCAAGGAATTGAAGCTGTTTGGCCTAAAAGACTTCCTAGCCGGGAGATTTAAAGGGCTTTCAACTCAGGTGTACGAAGAAGACGTTGCCCTAGCGCGCCGGAAGGTAACGACCGGTTCGGTCCTTTCCGCGATCGGCACTGCCGGCTACTACACGGCTTACGTGTTCGCGGTTTGGCAGACGGTAATCGGGGTGTTCAGTTTCGGCACTCTAACTCTATTGGCGAACGCCATTCGTGAGGCAAGCTCCAACCTGCAGCAAACCTTTTCAACGCTGTCGACGATCGCCGATCAGGCCTTATTCCTCACCGACCTCATCGCATTTTTCGAGATGCGTCCCACAATCGAATCGAAGCCCAACGCTTTGCCGGCGCCGCGCCCTATCCAGCGCGGATTTGAATTTCGGAATGTTTCCTTCCGCTATCCCGGGAGTTCGCGCCTGGTTGTAAACGGATTGAATTTTCAACTGCGACCTGGCGAGCGGGTGGCGCTGATCGGTGAAAATGGGGAAGGCAAGACCACCATCGTCAAGCTGCTGACTCGCCTCTACGACCCGCTGGAAGGACAAGTGTTGCTGGACGGAGTTGACCTGCGCGAGTACAGCCTCGAAGATCTTTATCGCGAAATTGGCGTCATATTTCAGGACTTTATGCGCTACGAGATGACCGCACGAGAAAATATAGCGGTCGGCCGGATTGAGCTGATCGATAATCTGCCGTTGCTCCAGCAGTCTGCTCAGAAAAGCATGGCCGATGAGGTTGTGGGAAAGCTTTCCTCCGGATACGAGCAGATGCTGGGCAGGCGCTTCGATGGCGGAGTCGATCTCTCTGGTGGCGAATGGCAAAAAGTGGCGCTGGCCCGAGCCTATCTGCGCGATGCGCAGGTATTGATCCTCGATGAGCCCACTTCGGCGCTGGACGCGCGCAGCGAGTATGAAGTGTTTCAGCGCTTTGCCGAATTGACCGCCGGAAAAATAGCCTTATTCATTTCGCACCGATTTTCGACCGTACGGATGGCCGATCGAATCGTAGTGCTGGAAAACGGACGCGTCGCGGAAGAGGGCGACCATGATGCCTTGACGCAACTCGGCGGCCGCTACGCGGAAATGTTCGAGCTCCAGGCCGCCAGTTATCGGTGAAGGCGCTCTTATTCGAGATCAACGCAGATAGACTTACTCGGCAAGGATGGATTCATTAAGTATGGTTCCCAACCGTCAGACCCACGGCATCATCGGGGAAGAAGAGCAGTTGCATTCTTCCCCCGGCAATGGGGCAAAGGTTCGGACTATGCGCGTCGCAGCGTTAGAACTTGCCGCGCAGTTGGGATGGTTGCCTGGGGCCTCGTCGGATGCTTTCTCGGTCCGGTGCCGAAAGGTCGCGGCCGATTTCAAGACCTTATTCCAAGGCGTGGATGCGGCCTTCGCCAAGCGTCCCAGTTCGGAAGATCTGCTCTGGCTCCGGGACAACGCGCCGCAACTATCCTCAACCGTGCGCGAGGTTGCGACCGATCTTGGGCCTCTGACCCGCATTCCCCATGTCTCCAATAAGAGCGAAATCCTGCCTCGAGTACTGGCTATAGCGGATGCTTTCTTCGAAGAAACCAACGCCACCTTTTCGGAGACGCGGTTCACAGAATTTTGTCTGGCCTTTGAGGAGACCTCGCCTCTCGAGTTTCACGAGGTGGGCTCCCTCGTACCATCGCTAAAGCTTGTTTTGCTCGAAAAGATCGCAGTCCGGGGCGGCCGCCTGATGCACGATCCGACCTCCACGCCCCGCGAGCGCATTTCCACGTGCATCCGCACCTTGGAAACGGTTAGCCAAACTTCCTGGAAGAAGGTGCTTGAGAAGCTCATCCCTTTCGACAGAATATTGCGCCTGGACCCGGCTGGAGCCTATGCCGCGATGGACATTGAGAGCCGGAATGTGTATCGCGAAAAAGTGTCGAAGATCGCTAAGCGCTCCGATCGAACAGAGCTGGAAGTCGCGGAGGAAGCGCTCGCTCTGGCTCGGCAGGCTCACGATAGAACATACAGCGACGCACGGATTAAATTGCGGGAATCTCACATTGGCTACTATCTCGTCGGCGAAGGAGCGACACTTCTCTGTCAGAGGGTCGGCTCGCACCCCACCTTTGGCGAACGCGGGCGGACGCTGTTACGTCAGCACCCGAATGAATTCCTCCTTTTGGGAATTGCGGTCCTCACGTTCGTCATCATCACTGGAGCCGTCTGGCTACTGACGGCTGCCAGTATTTCTCTGTTACTCGTCCTGCTTTCGATGTTGTTTCTGTTACTGCCAGGTTCTCAGGCGGCGGTTCAGGTCATGAACTATTTGACCACCAACTTGTTGCCCGTGGATTCGCTCTCCAAGCTGGATTTTTCGGAGGGCATTCCCGACGATTGCATGACGTTAGTTGCCATCCCAACGCTTCTGCTCAATGAAAAACAAGTGCGCGCCCTCGTGGAAAAATTAGAGGTACGTTTCCTTGGCAACCACGACCGCAATTTGCACTTTGCACTCGTCTCCGATCTGCCGGATACACCCAAGCCCGCGCCGGAAGACAGCGCGCTGGTGGAATTGTCTTTGACACTGATCCGCGAACTGAACGAACGATACTCCGGGAAGAATATGGGCTCCTTTTTCCTTCTCCATCGCCATCGGGTTTACAACCCGCGCGAAAGAGGATGGATGGGATGGGAGCGCAAGCGCGGGAAACTGCTCGATCTAAATCGGCTGATGCGAGGGCAATACGACAGCTTTCCAGTGAAGGTTGGGGATCTTTCCATCCTGCCCAAGGTCCGCTTTGTAATCACGCTCGACTCCGACACCGAACTGCCGCGCGGATCGGCACATCGCCTGGTAGGAGCGATTGCACATCCTTTGAATCAGGCCATCGTCGACCCCGTCAATAACGTCGTCGTTGCCGGATATGGCATCTTGCAGCCTCGCGTCGACGTGAGTGTGCAGAGCACGGCGCGCTCGCGACTGGCGGCCATCTTCGCCGGCGAGACCGGCCTTGACCCTTACACCCGCGCCGTCTCCGATGTCTACCAGGATCTGTTCGGCGAAGGTACATTCACCGGAAAAGGGATTTACGAAGTCGATACGATGGCGCGCGTTCTTGGCCGGCGTTTTCCTCGGAATGCCCTGCTAAGTCACGACCTGATCGAGGGAGCATACGCACGTGCCGGATTGGCCACCGACATCGTGGTAATCGAGGACTATCCTTCGCACTACAGCGCCTACAGCCGCCGCAAACACCGCTGGCTGCGGGGCGACTGGCAGATTGTGGAATGGCTGACGGACCGTGTGCCGGATGAATCGGGCGCACGCGTTCCCAATCCGATCTCTTTGGTTTCGCGCTGGAAAATTTTCGACAACCTGCGTCGGAGCCTGGTCGAACCCGCAACTTTTGCGCTGTTTTTGTTTGGCTGGTTTGTGATGGACCACCCTCTTCTGTGGACCCTCGCCGCGATTGGCATTTTGTTCGTTCCCGCGTGGGTCGAGTTTGGCTTCGGGCTGACTCGCGCCATCGTGACGCGCCGAGGGAGAATCGCCCGTGACGCACTGAGCAACCTCTTTGCAACCAACTTTTCCGTCTTGCTTACTTTGACACTTCTGGCACACCAGATGATGTTGTCTCTCGATGCTGTCATGCGGGCGTTGGTCCGGCGTCTGGTTACGCGCGAGCGCCTGCTTGAGTGGGAAACGGCCGCCGAAACAGAACTTGGAGAGCGCCGCACTCAGATCGACCGGTACATCGACTGGATGCCTCTTCTGGCAGCCGGTCTGGGCCTGTTGATTTGGTTCACGCGCCCTCATTCGCTGCTGGCCGCGCTTCCCATTCTTGCGCTTTGGGCGGGCAGCAAAGGTTTTGTTCTCTGGCTCAATGCGTCTCCGATCGAATCGGCGCCCAGGATTACCGGCGGGGATGAATGGATGCTTCACAGGTCCGCCTTGTATATCTGGCGATTCTTTGCAGAATTTTCTAACCAAGAGCACAACTGGCTCGTGCCGGATAACATTGAGGACAAACCGCGCAAGGTGGCGGCCAGCGTATCCCCGACTAACGCAGGCCTTCTTCTGAACGCGAGGCAAGTCGCGAACGAACTTGGCTATATCACGGTCCCGGAGTTGGTGGAACTGACGCAGAAGACCTTGGGTACCATAGCCCGCCTTTCCAAGTACCGCGGCCACCTAATGAACTGGTATGAAACCCGCACTCTCGAACCCAAACCGCCATTTTTTGTTTCGTCGGTCGACAGCGGCAACCTGGTAGCCTCTCTTTGGACTCTGCACCAAGGATGCCTGGATGTCATGCGTCGGCCGCTTGCTTCAAGAACCCTGGCCGAGGGCGTGCTCGACCACCTCCGGGTCCTCGTCGAACTGCGGTCCCTTCCGAAGCGGGTATTGTCGCGCTGCGAGGCGGAGTTCCAAAACGAGGATTGGCTGACCTCTGTGTTGAATTTCCGGGAGGACGTTCTGAACCCAAAGAAGCCTCCGCCCGCGTCTGACATCTCGCCCGATATTGCATGGTTCCGCGAGCAAACGCGCTTGCGAGTGCGGAAGGTCCACGAATTGGTGGAAGCGTATATGCCCTGGAAACTCCCTGATTTCGCAGCGCTGCGAAATGAACTGGAGAGCGGCGGAGCAATCATTGACGATGTCCCGTTGCAGCAACTGCCCGACTTGATTTTAGACCTCGAGCGACGTCTCGGTCATACCCTTCGATCTGTTCGAAATGGGATTGGGACGGCAGGCGAGCGCCTCCTGCTCATGCTGGCGGAGGCTCTGCAGAATACCCTCCGCTTGACCGAGCATCTGCGGCAAACAAGCGATCAGTCAAGCAGCCTGGCCAATGCCATGGATTTTACGTTCTTGCTGGATAGGCAGCGTCTGCTGCTCACGGTGGGCTTCGATACCCAGTCCGAAGAACGACAACCCTACTGTTACAACTTGCTGGCCACCGAGCCGCGAACGGCGGTCTTCATTGCAATCGCTAAGGAAGATATCCCACAGGAGTGCTGGTTCCGGCTTGAGCGGCCGTTCACGCGCGATCACGGCCACCCCGTTTTACTCTCGTGGACGGGAACCATGTTCGAGTACCTAATGCCTTCGATCTGGATGCGCTGTTATCCCAACACATTGCTCGATCGTGCGAGCGTGGCCGCCGTACGATCGCAACAGGCATACGCTGCCAGCAAAGGTATTCTCTGGGGCATTTCTGAGTCTGCCTGCTCGAAGCGCAATGAAGCAGGAGACTATCACTACGAAGCTTTCGGGGTCCCGAACCTTGCGCTGAAAACAACCGGACCAGGGCGGTTGGTCGTTTCACCGTACTCTACATTTCTAGCCTTGAATGTGGATCCTAAAGGCGCCCTCTCAAATCTGCGCCGGATGGATGCTCAGGGTTGGTTCGGCCCGTACGGATTCTATGAGGCAGCAGACTATACTCCCCCTCGCGGCCGCGCACGGTACGATCTCGTCCAATCCTGGATGGTTCACCATCAGGGAATGAGTCTGCTTTCTTTGGCCAACTTTCTTTGCAACAACGTTATGCAACGCTGGTTTCACTCCGACCGGCGAGTGCAGGCCACAGAACTCCTCTTGCAGGAGAAGCCAGTCTCTCACTGCGCGGTGCGGGAATTCAATGAGCAATAGCTCCCGCTGCCCATGGAAACGAATGCCTGCGCTGCCCTGGTACCTATTCATTCCGTTTTTCGAGACTCTGATTTAGGCCCGCCGTGTGAACATACTCCCACATATTTGTTAGTGACGGCGTTCACTTTCCCGCGCAGTGCAAGGCAACGAACGAGCAGGCTGGGCTACCGCCCGCAGATGCTCTTGGTGGTACGAATATCCGAATGCCGAATGAGCTTCTGTTGCCGGCAATCGGCGCTCCTACGGCGTCCAGCCATGAACGGCACGTGCGCCTGAAGGCATGGGTGCCGAGAGCCCGATTGCAGAATCGTCAGCGGCGGTGCATTACAATACATCCATTAAGCCCGAGTGGCAGTCTTACATATGAGGATGATACGGACGACGGAGCCTGGCGAAGCGCTCGTTAGTTTTGAGCCTCCGTTAGAGATCTGTTGCGCCACATTCAGTGCGCTTTGATCTCAAACCTTATGCGCTCCAGGCACTTTCGGATATTCGCCCCAGCCGCAATGTGTTTTCTATTTTTGGGGGCAGGCCACGGGCAGAACACGACGCTGATCAGTCTTGATCAGGCCATCGATCTGGCGCTGGCGCACAACCATTCCATCAGAGCCACTCGAACCCTGATTCTCCAGAATCAGGCCCAGGAGATCACCGCGAACCTCCGCCCAAATCCAACGTTCGGCGCTGACACCCAGTTCGTCCCATTTTTCAGCCCGCAGGACTTTTCCGGCGAAAATCTCAACCAGACGCAGCAGTTCGACCTCGGAATCGGGTATCTCTTCGAGCGCGGTCACAAGCGGCAACGGCGGCTGCAGGCTGCTCGCGATCAGACAGCCGTCACTCGTGTCCAGGTCACCGACGCGGAGCGAACTCTGGCTTTTAACGTTGGCCAGCAGTTCGTCAGCGTTTTACTGGCGGAATCCACTCTTCAGTTCGCGCTTCAGGATCTGCAAAGCTTTCAGCAGACCGTTGACATTGGCGAGACGCAGTTCAAAGCTGGCTACATCGGCGAAGGCGACTATTTAAAGATCAAGCTCCAACTCCTTCAGTTTCAGACGGACGTGTCCTCCGCCCGCCTGGCGAAAGTGCAGGCGCTGGTCGGACTGCGTGAATTCCTCGGGTACAACGCGGTACCGGCCGATTACGACGTGATTGGCGATCTGGCCTATCAGCCGATTCAGGCGAAAATGGAAGACTTGCAGATGAAGGCGCTGCACGATCGCCCCGACTTCCGAGCCGCGGAATTGGGGGTCACGGCGGCGCAAAGCCAGATCTTGCTGGCCAAAGCCAACGCCAAAGTCGACGTAAACGGTACTTATGATTTCACCCACGTCTCCGGGGAGAACACCGCTTCCATCTTCGCTAATTTTGAGTTGCCCATCTTCAATCGCAATCAGGGAGAAATCGCGCGCACCGGTTATGCGCTCGCGCAAGCTCAGGAACAGCAGCAAGCGGCCAGCGACACCGTTCTCTCCGATGTGGCCAATGCCTACGAGGCGGTCAAAAGTAACGATGAAGTGGTGCAACTCTACACTTCCGGGTATCTTAAGGAGGCGCAGGATTCGCGTGATATCAGCGAGTATGCCTACAAACGCGGCGCTGCCAGCCTGTTGGATTTTCTCGACGCCGAGCGCAGTTACCGGGTGGTTCAGTTGGCCTATCGGCAGGCGCTGGCCTCTTACATGACCGCGTTGGAGCAGTTGAAGGAAGCCGTGGGGACGAGGAACCTTCCATGAGCATGCGCAAGCATCTTTTTGAACGGTTGGCAGCAGTGGCCGCCGTATCTGCGATCTTGCTGGCGCTCGCTGCCTGCAATAGCTCAGGATCGAATGCCTCCGCGAACTCGGGCGGAGCGAAAAACTCAAACAATCCCGAACTGTTTACCATTCCGCAGGGCCAGATGTCGCATGTGCAGGTACTGACCGTGCAGCCCACATCCCTGACTCGGTCTCTCCGGCTGACCGGAGCCGTAGCGTACAACAGTTTTCGCACGACCCCGGTCATTACACAGGTTAGTGGACCGGTCAGCAGGATCGTCGTCGTTCCCGGCCAGAAGGTAAATCAGGGCGACCCCATGCTGTACGTGGCAAGTCCAGATTACTCGCAGCTCCGCACCAACTACCTGAAGGCCAAAGATGCTTACGCCCTGACACAAAAGGCCAACGCCCGTGCCCAGGACTTATTCCAGCATCACGCGATTGCGGAACAGAATGTGGAGCAGGCGCAGTCGGCCGAGATACAGGCCAGCGGCGACCTGGTGGCCGCGCAAGCGGCACTAAAAGTCATGGGAGTTACCGATCCCGACGCTCTTGTCAAAGCTCCGCCTTCCTTTGAGGTTCCAGTAAAAGCTCCGATTGGTGGCTTAGTCGTTGAGCAGGATGTGTCTGCAGGTCAACTCATTCAGCCCGGCAGCACGCAATGTTTCATGATTTCCGACGTCAGCACCGTCTGGGTGCTGGTCAATGTCTATCAGAAAGATTTGCCTTACGTGCGCGTTGGGGATCAGGTCTCGATTCAAACGGATACGTATCCTGAAGTGTTCCATGGACGCATTGCGTACGTGGCAGCTTCGCTGGATCCGAGCACGCGGACGCTGCAGGCGCGCATCGAGACCAACAATCCGGGCGAGAAACTCAAGAAAGACATGTACGTGGTAGCGACCGTCAATGCAGGCTCGATTGCAAATGTCATAGTTGTCCCGGATGCTGCCGTGCTTCGCGACACTGAGAACCAGCCTTTTGTTTATGCCGCGGCATCGTCGAACCAGTTTGGCAGACGCTCGGTGACCCTTGGGGAAAGTTTGAATGGGCAGACACAGATTACCAGCGGGCTGAAAGCGGGCGACCAAGTCATCGGAAATGGCAGCTTGTTCCTGCAGTTTGCGAATTCGCTGCAGCGCTAGGTGTGTGGGCAGACTTTGACAAGCATTTCAAGGAACTCTGGCAAGAATAGTAGCCACGACATCTGAATGATCCACCGAATAGTCCAAGCGGCACTGCGGCAGCGGTTCCTGGTACTGATGCTGACCGCGTTCATCACGGTCGGCGGAATCCTGTCATTTCAGCGGATGCCGGTGGACGCCTATCCCGACCTCTCGCCTCCGCAGGTCGAGATCATCACCCAGTGGCCAGACCACGCAGCGGAAGAAGTCGAACGTTTGGTGACCCTTCCGCTTGAACTCCAGATGAACGGCGTTCCGCACATGGTGGTGATGCGTTCCATCTCGCTTTATGGGCTGTCCGATCTGATCCTGACCTTTGAGGAGAGAACAGACGATTACTTTGCGCGACAGATTGTTTTTGAGCGACTCTCTCAGGCCACACTGCCGACAGGCGTGACCCCGAGTCTTGCGCCCCTGTTCAGCCCCAGCGGCCTGGTGTATCGCTACGTGCTCGAAAGCCCTGACCGCAGCCCTCAGGAACTGAAGACGATTGAAGATTGGGTGATTGAGCGATCGTATCGATCGGTCCACGGTGTCGCTGACGACTCAGGCTTCGGTGGAACCGTGATGCAATACCAGGTGCTGCTCGACCCGGCGCGCATCTACGGGTACCACCTGACGATTCCCCAAGTCACAGCCGCTCTGGCGGCCAACAACTCGAACGCCGGTGGCGGTTTTTATTCGCAGGGCGGGCAGTTTTATTACGTTCGCGGGATCGGGCTGGTACGGAACACCGATGACATTGGAAACATCGTAGTGGGCGCGAACAAGGGCGTGCCCATCCGAGTGCGAGATGTCGCGGATGTAACCATCGGGCATGCCCCCAGGCTCGGCGAATTCGGATTCCAAAAGAATGACGATGCCGTCGAGGGCGTCATCCTCATGCTGCGTGGGGAACAGACGCAGAACGTCCTCAAGGGAGTGGAAGCCAAAACCGAAGAACTGAACCACCAGATCCTGCCGCCTGACGTCAAAATTCATCCTTACTACGACCGCAGCGAATTGGTAGACCTGACCACCGACACGGTGGAAGCGAATCTGCTTCGCGGCATGGTGCTGGTTCTGATCGTGCTGATCTTCTTCCTGGTCAGCTTCCGCGCCGCCGTCATTGTTGCCCTGACCATCCCCCTCTCGCTTTTATTTGCCTTCATCGTGCTGCACGCGCACGACGTTGCCGCGAATTTGCTCTCCATCGGCGCTATCGATTTCGGCATTGTCATCGACGGCACGGTGGTGATGATTGAAAACATTTACCGCGAATTGGCGTTACGGGAGGGACAGCAGTACAACTTGAACGAAGTCATTCTCGCGGCTGCAAAAGATGTGGACCGGCCGATCTTCTATTCGGTGGCCGTCATCCTCGCCGGTTATCTGCCGATTTATGCGCTCAGCGGGCCCTCGGGGAAACTGTTCCATCCCATGGCTGAGACCATGTCCTTTGCGCTGGTCGGTGCGCTCATCTTGACACTCACACTGATCCCCGTGCTCGCCTCCTATTGGTTTAAGAAGGGCGTCCACGAGAAGCCGAATCGCGCATTCGAATGGATGAAGCGGAAATACGCCGTCCAGTTGGATTGGGTCCTGGATCGGCCCAAGACCACCATGGCAATTGCGGCTCTGATCTTCGGGGCGACCTTGCTGCTCGTGCCCTTCATTGGCGGCGAGTTCATGCCTCACCTCGATGAAGGCGCGCTTTGGGTGCGGGCCACCATGCCCTACACCATCTCTTTCGAAGAGGCCAGCAGCATTGCTCCACAAATTCGCGACATTCTGATGTCTTATCCGCAGGTCACTGTGGTGGGTTCAGAGCTAGGACGCCCCGACGACGGCACCGATCCCACGGGCTTTTTTAACTGCGAATTTTACGTCGGCCTGAGGCCATACAAAGACAAGTCCTGGACCGGCGAGATCAGCGAGAAAAAACAGCTCATCGAAGCGATCAACAAGAAGCTCACTGCCTTTCCCGGTATTATTTTCAACTATACCCAGCCGGCGGAGGATGCCGTAGACGAAGCCCTGACCGGCCTCAAGAGTTCTTTGGCGGTCAAAATCTACGGGGAAGACCTGAACGTGTTGCAGGACAAAGCGATCCAGATCAAGAACACACTCTCCAATGTGCCCGGGTTCACCGAGCTCACGGTTGTGCGCGAACTCGGCCAGCCCAGCCTGCTTGTCGATGTCGATCGCGACAAGATCGCACGGTATGGGATCAATGTTGCAGACGTAGAAGCTGTAATTTCAGCCGCAGTCGGTGGACAGGCGGTCACCCAGGTCATTCAAGGAGAGAAGCTGTTCGATCTTGTGGTACGCATGCAACCCCAGTTCCGCAGCAGCGCTCATGAGATCGGAAATCTTTTGGTCGGCACACCCGACGGTCAGCAGATCCCGCTCAGCCAACTTGCCAAGATTACTCAGGGAAACGGTGCGTCCTTTATCTATCGCGAAAATAACTCTCGCTACATCGGCGTGCAATACAGTGTCGAGGGGCGTGATTTGGAGAGGGCGGTACGAGATGGCCAGGCCGCTGTCAAAAAGGTCGTGACCCTGCCGCAGGGCTACCGCATGGAATGGGGCGGCGAATACAGCCAGTTTCTTGAGGCCAAATCGCAGATGTACTTCATTGGCCCACTTGCAGTGGTCCTGATTTTCATGATCTTGTTCGCGCTTTACGGAAATTTCAAATTCCCCGTCACCATTGCCCTGGGCGTAATTATGACGGAACCGGTGGGAGCGCTGGTTGCGCTGAAGCTCACCCACACTCCCTTCAGCGTTTCCTCAGTCCTGGGTCTTCTGGCGTTGCTTGGGGTTTCAGTGGAGACTGCGGTCATCCTCGTTTCTTACATTAACAAGTTACGCCTGGAGGGAATGGAAATTCGCGCGGCCATTCGGGAAGCTTCGCTGCTTCGGCTCCGTCCCATCATGATGACTGCTCTTGTCGCCTGCCTAGGATTGCTGCCCGCCGCTCTTTCCACTGGCATCGGATCGGATACGCAAAGACCGTTTGCCATCGTCATCGTGGCCGGCCTCATCTCCCGCCTCTTCATCGGATTCTTCGTCAATCCGGTGCTGTATGAAATGGTTGCGCGCGAAGGCGATGTGCTCCAGGTCTAGAGAACCCCCATCGAATGTGTCGCGCCCGGTACCGCAATCTCCGAGGCTGATGGCATCGAAATCGATGATTTGGAGTCGGACGTCAAGCGCGCGGACGCGTGCACTTTCTGCAGCCTCAGTTAAGCAGGACACGAAACGAATACGCATACTTCCCTGGGCTTTGCTCCGGCAGTTGAATGTGCAGTCCGTCCTCTCGCTGGTCAAACGCAAGCTTCGAATCCGAACCGAGCAAGACAACGGATCCGATCTTCGCTCGATCCCCTAAGACCGTCCGGCCCAGCGAATGGATCACCGCCTCGCGATTGGACGGCCACTCCGTCTCGATCGCATAGAGCGTGTCGCCTTTCTGCGTGAAACGGAAATCTTCCGCGGTATACGCCTGGGTATCGGTATCGTGAAAGGAGCCTTCGGTCACCTGAGTGGGGCCTTCGCCGTATATTTTCCAGGATCGAGTGCCATAGTTGCATCGCCATTGGTCTTGAGCCACGCGCCCACATCCCGCAGCACCTCCTGCACTTCTTCGGGGATGGTGCCATCGGAACGCGGACCGATGTTCAACAGAAGATTGCCATTCTTGCTGACGATGTCGATCAACTGGTGAACCACAAACTGCGGCGACTTGAACGTATCGTTCTCAACGTAACCCCAGGACTTGTTGCTAATGGAAGTATCGGTCTGCCAGTAGAGCGGCCGAATTCCCGAGAGCTGGCCACGTTCTATGTCAAGCACCGCAGCCGGTTCGTGCATTGCATAATCCTTGTAGTTGATCACCCCTACCGGCCCGCCACGCTTCAAAGACTCGTTGTAATAGAACGATGCAAAGCGAGTGAGGTTCTCGCGAACGGACGGTTGGCCGATCCACCAGTCGAAATACATGATCTCCGGGTGGTACTTTTCGACGATTTCAGCCGACCGGGCGAGCCAATCGTCAGTCCAGGCCTTGGAGACATAGGTGAAATCGTTGGAAAGCGGCGTGCCTTTTTTGGCTTCGACCTACCGGTGCGCAGGCCCATAAAAATCCGCGTACTTCGGGTCGTTGATGTCGGATGGAATGCTGCGCCCGACTCCCAGAAAGAAGTTGTGCTCGACGCGATGCGACGACGCTCCCAGGTGCAACCCCTCGGCCCGGACTGCTTTCGCCAGGTCCCCCCCCAAATCCCGATGCGGCCCCATTTTCGTAGCGGTCCAGTCCGAAACTCCGCAGTCATACATGGCGAAGCCATCGTGGTGCTCGAACACAGGAACTACATACTTCGCGCCTGACTCCTTGAAGAGGCGGGCCCACGCTGCAGGGTCGAACTTCTCCGCCTTGAACAAGGGGATGAAATCCTTATAGCCGAATTTGTCCTGCGCGCCATACTTGGCGATGTGGTGTTTGTATTCGTCCGACCCCTGGTTATACATATTCCGCGGGTACCATTCGTTGCTAAAGGCAGGAACGGAATAAACGCCCCAGTGGATGAAGATCCCGAACTTTGCGTCCCTATACCACTCGGGAACTTTGTAATTCTGGAGCGACTCCCAGTCGGGGCGGAATGGCCCTTTGGCATTGCTGCGATCAACGCTCTCAAGAAGCGCCGCGCGCGCAGCCTCATATTTTGCGCTGGCCTTCCGCCAAGTTTGATCGATGGAAAGCGGGCTTTCGGAAGCGGTGGGAGCATCCGCGGACGCTGACTGGGCGAATACCCCAGAGGGCAGCACAGCGATACAACTCCCCCCAATCAACAAACATAACCGTCCTACAATCCGTGGAACAAACATGGAATTCTGCCTTTCCTGCCGTCCCTCTGATTCAGCACCTGGAGTAGACAAATTCCGTGTTCTTCCCGGTTGATAGGGAGTTCTCACGCAGAAGGGTTAGCGCGAACTGCGCACTCCGCCATACACTGCGCCCGCGCGTTGATGCGTCTCGGCGCAGACGTTACGAATTGGCTCTCATCTCGCTGGAAGTTCCCCCCGCTGCGGGAACGTAGCACTTCAGCGTGTAATCCATCACCATGCGATCGGCATTGAAGCGCCAGCCCAGCGTACGGATCGTCCGCTTCATGCGCTTGATCCATCCCCGCGGAAGACCATCGCGGTCGCGCTGATAATACAGTGGAATCACTTCCTCGCGGAGTGTTCGCAGCAGGTCTTCTCCGTCGCGGGCATCGTGAACGCTCATATTGGAATGCGTTCTGCCGGTTCCGATCGAGAACCCATTTCCGCCATCGAACGCCTCGGCCCACCAGCCATCCAGAATGGAGAGATTCAGGCCGCCGTTCAGCACCACTTTTTGGCCGCTCGTGCCAGAAGCCTCCAGCGGCCGGCGAGGATTGTTGAGCCAGACATCGACGCCCTGCACAAAGTGGCGCCCCACGTTGATGTCATAGTCCTCCACAAACACAAACTTGTCCCGGAACTTGGGATCCCGCATCAACTCGGCAATCTGCTGCAACACTCGCTTGCCGGGTTCGTCCAGCGGATGAGCCTTGCCGGCAAACACGAATTGCACCGGGCGGTTCGGGTCATTGACCATGGAAGCCAGCCGCTCAATGTCCGTCAGGATCAGATTGGCTCTCTTGTAGGTCGCAAAACGGCGGGCAAATCCGATGGTAAGAGCATCCGGGCTGAGCACGCGTTCCAGGCGCTGCAAGACCTCCCGCGATTCTCCCCGGCGCTCGGCCTGAGCGACCGCCCGCCGGCGCACGAACTCGATCAACTGTGACTTCAGATTGAGGTGCGTTTCCCAAAGCTCGCCATCGTCCACGTTCTCGATCCCCAGCCAGATTTTGGCCTCGCTGCCCCGCTGGTGCCAGTCCGTTCCCAGATGGCGATCGTAGAGGCGGAACATTTGCGGGGCCAGCCACGTCGGAACGTGCACTCCGTTGGTGATGTGTCCAATGGGAACGTCGTCTTCCAGTTTGTTACGGAATAACCCGGTCCACATCGCGCGCGATACTTCGGCATGCAGCGCCGAAACTGCATTGGCGCGTCGCGAGAGTCGCAGCGCCAGCACCGTCATGCAAAATAGTTCGTCCGCGTTGTTGGGATATTCACGGCCAAGTCCCAACAGGCTTTCCTTGGAGAGGCCCAGCGCTTCGCGAAGCGGTCCAATGTGCTCCTCGATCAGGCCCGCGTCGAACCGGTCGTGCCCCGCCGGCACCGGAGTGTGCGTGGTGAACACCACTTCGCGGGAAATTCGCGGCACCGCTGCCTCAAAGGAGATACCTTCCTCCTCCATCCTCATGCGAACCGCTTCCAGGACCGCAAACGCGCTGTGGCCTTCGTTCAGGTGAAGAACCCCTGGAGAAATCCCCAGCGCTTTCAGGGCTCGCAGGCCGCCCACGCCCAGCAGCAATTCTTGACGAATGCGGATGCGGAGGTCTCCGCCGTACAAGCGGGACGTAAGCTGGCGGTCCTCGGGAGCATTCCCCTCCACGTCGGAATCAAGCAGCAACAGGTCGCGGCGTCCCACCTTCACGCGCCAGACTTTCGCTCGAATCCGGCCACTGCGCGTCTCGATTTCCACGACGACCGGCCGGCCGTCCTGCCCGATCGCCACCTCCATCGGCATTTGATTGACGTCGGTCTTGAGGTATTCTTCCCGCTGCCACCCACCAACATCGAGCCGCTGCCGAAAATATCCCTGGCCATAGAACAAACCAATCCCCACCAGCGGAATGTCGAGATCCGACGCGCTTTTGATGTGATCTCCCGCCAGTACTCCCAGGCCGCCGGAATAAACCGGTAGGGACTCGTGCAGACCAAATTCCGCGGAGAAATATGCCACCGGATGAGGTCGCAGCACGCCGGCGCGCTGCGCACCCCAAGTCCGATCGGCTTCCAGATATTCCAGCATACGCCGATACGCGTAATTCACCCGGCTATGCAGCATGAGCTCCGCGGCCCGGGTTTCCAGCTTGGCGAGAGGAAGTTCGCTCAGCAGCGCAACCGGATTGTGATTGAGTTCGCTCCAGCGGGCCGGATCGAGATCGAGAAACAGGCTGGAAGAGTTGTGGTCCCAACTCCACCACAAATTACGCGCGAGTGTCCACAGCCGCTCCTGCAGCGGAGCGATGAAGCGATCGAGAGTCCGAGCTTCACTCACTACCGGAGCGACTTGGGTGGCAGCCTCCGTTAGCATGCGAACCTCGTTTTCGCTGAAAACGCGGGCTTCTATGGTTTGCACCACGAGAACACCCTGCAGCACACCCCGATCGATCAAGGGAACACCCAGGAACGACTGGTATGCATCCTCGCCCGCGTCCCGAAAGTACTTGAACCGAGGATGGTTTTTCACCTGTTGCACGACAACCGGCCGCACCAGTTCCGCCACCAGGCCGGTCAGTCCTTCATGGACCTCCATCCGCAAGCTACCGATACACTCCTTGCGAAGTCCGACGGTGGCAGCCAACACAAGATTAGCGCGATCCGGTTCCAGCAAGTACGCCGAGCACACATCGGTCCGAAACCTCTTGGCGATGAGGGCAACCACGTTCATCAGCGTTTCCGCTGGCTGGCCGCCATCTGCCGCGAGGTTTCCAATCTCTTCCAATGTCAGGACGTTCCTGACCTCGCTCAAACGCACGTCTTGCTCCTTTTCCTCCGCTACCTCGTCGTATCCGTCCAATCTAGTTCGCTAGCCTCCGTGGGTTTCTGGACCTCGATCTGTGCCACTACCTGATGAGTCGTAGTTGGCAGGGGTTTCACTATTGTACGGTGTACGAAAGAAATCGTGAATGATGTTCAGATTCTAAGCCGGGGATGCTGCCAGTCACCCTGACCTCAATCGGATTCCGGCGCCGCAGATCCTTAGGCCGAGATGCAGAAGCCAGGAAACCCATGTTTGCTTGCACAAGGGGGAACTATTTTCCCAGGATGGCAATGGGGTGGCTCACTCCCGGTCGCAATCGGACCTTCGCCCCGGGCCTAGAATCCTGCTTCTGCCGGCGCCGCCTTCCACTCTCTCAGGTATAGACCATACATGGCCGCGCATCCGATCAGTGGCACGGCCAGTCCTGCCTTGAGGGTACCGAAATGATTCGACGAAACGCCGACCAACCAGGGAAGCAGCCCGCCTCCGATGTTTGACATCGTGAACATGAAAGACCCAATCCGCGACGACGCTGGCCCAAATTCCCGGGACAATAGCGAGATCGTAATGGGATAAACGTAAGAGAGGCCCAGTCCCGCGACGCCAGCACTCACCACCACCCCACGCAGGCCGTGCGACAAAACCAGGCCCGCCATACCCGCGCAAGCGACCAGCAAACCCGCCTGCACTAGTCGAATTTCGTCGGTCATTCGCAATAGCAGTGGCGCCAGCCATCTCCCCAGCATGAGCGCGGCGTAAAAGAACGAAGGAGTCATGAGCGCCAGGGCCGGCGTCAGATTTCCCAGGCTCTTCGCATACGAAGCAACCCATCCCCCGAAACCGTTCTCGATGCCGACATAGAGAAAAAACAGCGCGCCCAGGATAAGCACGGCGCCGTGCTTCCATTGAATGGCCACACCCTTGTTCTGACCAGCGCCCTTCTTCGCAGATGGTTCGACAATGTAAGCGGGCATGGCTGCGATCCCAATCGCCACCAGAAGCGCGAACCCCGCCACCGCCGCCAGGAAGAGCGGAATCTGACGGCTCTTCGCCGCCGCCGCCACCAGAAACGGGCACGCCACCGCACCCGCACTCCAGCAGAAGTTGAGCAGATTCAGCGTGGCGCTTCGCCGGCCAGGATTCACTTCCGCTACCAGCAAATTCGCCGCCGGAACTGCCAGCCCCAGACCGCCTCCATACGCCCCGATGCACAGGATCCCCATCGTCCTTGGACCGGCCAGCAGCAATGCCACGCCCGCACTCATGAGCAGAAGGCCAGCCTTGATGGCGAATCGAAATCCCCAACGAGAAACCAGCACGCCCGAAAGTGCCACCGCCAAAGTCGAAGCCAGATACTGGGCCGTAAACAGAGCGCCTGCCTGAGAATAGTTCAGCGACCAGCGCGCGGACAACGTCGGCAGCATGGGACCGAGAAGCACGGTAGCGATCCCAATCGGCACGAACGACGCGTAGGCAGCGAACGTTAGCGCTTTGGCGGAGATTGGTGGGTCCGAGGAGGGCATGAATGGGCTGGCACGCAATGCGGCTACTATATCGGAACTGCGACTCTAGGAGGAGCCGGGCGCCTTCGCCGTAGATTCCCGCACCACCAGTTCCGGCTCGATCGCGATTTCGGAAGGATAATCTTTCTTCCCCTCAATTCGTTCCAGCAGGCTTTGCGCCGCCACCTCTCCCATTCGGTTTAACGGCTGTCGCACCGTAGTCAAACTCGGGGTATAAAATGCAGCACCCGGAATGTCATCGAACCCCATCACCGAGACATCCTGGGGAACGCGGAGTCCCTGTTCCTGCAGAGCTCGAATCGCGCCGATCGCCGACATGTCGTTGTAGGCAAACACCGCTGTAAACGGCTTGCCGCGCGCCAGCAGTTGCTTGGCAAACGGATAACCCAGCATGGGCGTCGGATCATCCGTGTCGATCTGTACGGTCAACTCCGGATCAATCTTCATCCCAATCTGTGCGGCCACCTCGCAGATCGCGTCCCATCGGTCCTTCGCATCCGAGCTCAGGGGATTTCCCTTCATGAAAGCGATGCGTTCGTGGGATAGATCCTTCAAGTGGTTCAGAGCCAGAACGGCCGCGCGTCCGTGATCGAGGACAATGTTAGTGACGCCCTTCAACTTCTTATGACCGGCAATGGCAATCGTAGGCAGAAGCGGCGCCTCCTGTACCGTCGTGTCCACCGTGATGATCCCCTCGACTCCCCGCTCCGACAGCATTTGAGAATATCGACTCAGCAACACGGGATCGTGCCGGTGAACCACCGTCAGAAAGAAATAATCGCGCTGCCTCAAATACTGCTCAATGCCGCTGATGATCGGCGAGCTGTAGGAGTCGCCAATCTCTTCCGCAATCACTCCGATGGTGTAGGTGCGCTTGTTGCGCAGAGTGCGGGCGAAAAAATTGGGCCGGTAGTTGAGTTCCTTGGCGGCCGCATGGATTCGGTTCTTGGTCTCTTGCGGAATGGAACGCGCCGACGGCGAATCGTTCAGAACCGCGGATACCGTGCCTGGAGTAAGTCCTATATGTTGCGCCACGGCCTTCAGCGTAATCACGGCTGGTTTTTGGCCAGGTGTCTTAATTTGCCCCATGATCTGTTAAATCGTTTTAGTTCAATACTTCCAAAAACTTCCGCGCGAATTATCTCACCAAATGCCAAAGCTCGTCAGTGATTCGACGCACCCCTGGGTTTTGGGATGCCCATTGTTTCCGCCCTTTAGGGCGCCCGCTAGGCCTTCGCGTAACGTTGGCTGTTCGGCTTCGATCCGCTCAAGGCAAAGTACAGAATGTACAGGTAACAGATGACCGGCAGAAAGAACGCATGATGAATGCCAATACGATCGGCAATCGCACCTTGCGCTACCGGGATAATGGCTCCGCCCACGATCGCCATGATCATGATTCCGGAACCGTCCCCCGTGAGCGGTCCCAGTTCGGCCACGCCGAGCGTGAAGATGCTGGGGAACATGATCGAATTAAAGAAACCGACCAGGATGATGCTATACATGGCAAAGTGTCCCGTGCTGAGCATCGAGATCGCGACCAGGGCCGCAGCGCATACCGCGCAAATGCCAAGCAGCCCTCGCGTACTTACCTTCTGCAAAATTGCCGAGCCGATGAAGCGGCCGACCATCGCGCCGCCCCAGTAGAAAGCGACAAAGCTGGCCGCAACTTTTTCCGTCAGACCGCCAATCTCAGGCTGCCCGAAGTAGTTCACCAGAAAGCTTCCGATGGAAACCTCGCCGCCTACATAGACGAAGATGGCGATCGCGCCAAAGATCAAATTCGGATGCTTCCAGATCGAGTCATTCACCTTCTCCCCGACCTTGTGCTGAGCATGCGCGATCGTCGGCAACCGGAAACTGCCAATCGCGACCGCCAGCACTACCAAGGCAATGCCCAGGCCCACATACGGCGTCTTGACGGTCGCGGCTTCATGCAAGCGGTAAGCCTGCAGGACGTCGGGGGCCATCGCTCGAATGTCAGTCATGGTCTTAGGGGCCGCGCTCAGAATCAGCAGCCCGCCGAAGAACGGCGCCAAAAACGTTCCCAGTGAGTTAAACGCCTGCGTCAGATTCAGCCGGCTCGAAGCCGTCTCCGGCTTTCCCAGGACCGTTACGTACGGATTCGCCGCCACTTGCAGGCACGTGATCCCTGCGGCAAGAACGATCAACGCGCCCAGAAATAATGGAAACGACGGAACACTGGCTGCCGGAACGAACAGAAACGCACCTAGCCCCATGGTGAGCAGACCAACCACCATCGACCGCTGGTAGCCGATCCAGTCAATAATCTTGGCCGAAGGGATGGAGAAAATGAAGTAGGCTCCAAAAAACGCAAACTGAATCAGCATGACCTGAGCGTAACTCAGGTCAAAAATCGATTTCAGGTGTGGAACCAGAATGTCGTTCAGGCAGGTAAGAAATCCCCACATGAAGAAAAGCGTGGTCACCGTAGCCAGCGGAGCGCCATAGCTTTGCCCCGCGCCCGGCGCCGTGGCTGTAGTAGCAGTAGAAGTGTTGGGGGACGCGATCGCCATGAGTGCAGTATCCACCTTCCAAAGTTAATCTGGGACCGCGCCATCATAGCATCGTCAGAGTGCGGTTTTACGCATTTTTCTTCCCGCCAGATCGGATCCGCACTCTACAAAATCGTTTCTCTAGCTTGACAATCGACCGCCCTTGCCGGAGACTGCACTGTCTCCACCGGTCGCGATCTCCACATCAGGCCACACTCATGCGCAATCCTGTCATCTTCGCAGTCGCCGCCCTGTTTTTTCTGGTCAGCCAAGCCGCACTCCTTGCCCAAGCCGGCATGTCATCCGTGCTTGTGTTCAGCGAATCAGGCTTTCCGACGGCCAACTCGGCCTCCCCCTCCCCACAGCAACTGGCCGCAATTTTCCCAGGCGCTCAGTTAGCTGGCGCGGACCACCTTCCTGACGCCCTGGCTGCGCCCGCAACCCGCCTTCTGATTCTTCCCTACGGCTCAGCTTTCCCTGAGCGGCCATGGTTTGCCATCAAGCAGTTTCTCGACCGGGGAGGCAATCTTCTGGTTCTCGGCGGAATGCCCTTCACTCGCACTGCCTACCGTGATCCCAAAGGCTGGCATCTTCGTGACTACAGCGTCCGCTTCATCCGTCCCCTCATGATCGACCAATATCAGGACACTCCCGGCTCCGGCGGACTGCAGTTCCAGCCGAATCCCGAGCTCACTCTGCAGCTTCCCGCCTTCCAGTGGAAGCGAGCCTTCAGTCCCGTAATCCGGTTGAGCGCGGTGGATCTCTACCACCGCGGCGGCGCCGCCGGCTCCATCGACGCGCGCCTCGACTCTTTCGCCTGGGGCATCAAAAACGGCCGCAAGTTGTCGGCGCCCGTCCTCCAGGTCGATCACTACCGAAACGGTTTCGACGGCGGGCGCTGGATTTTCGTAAATGCGGAACTCTCTAGCGAGTTCTTCGACAACGCCAGCGTCCTGCAGTCCCTTGCGCAGCGGGCATTGCAGGGCGCTGAAGAATTCACGGTGCGCCCGGCGTTGCCGCTCTACCTCCCCGGCGAGCCCGTAGAACTGCAAGTGCAATGGCACGCAGCCGTGCCACCCAAGACACCCGTCTCCCTGAAGATCACTTCCTTCCCCGAGTCGCAGCCCGCGAATCGCTCGACCGTGACCGCAACGGTCCCTCCCGACGCGCCGCTCATCCTGCCCGCCCCCGAGGGCAAGGGACTCTACGTCATCGAGGCACAGTTACTGGAAGGCGACCGCGTCCGTGCGATCTACCATTCGGGCTTCTGGATCCGCGACGAATCCTATCTCCGCTCCGGTTCGCGTCTCGCCGTCAACCACGACTATTTCGAACTCGATGGCCGTCCCCTGGCCGTAGTGGGCACCACCTACATGTCCAGCGAAGTGCAGCGCCTCTATTTCGAGCATCCCAACGTGTACGTGTGGAATCAGGATCTGGCGCAGATTCACGACGCCGGACTGAACATGATCCGCACCGGCTGGTGGACCGGATGGGATAAATTCTGCGACGAAAACGGTCAGCCCTATGAGCGCACGCTGCGCACGCTTGAAGCGTATCTCATGACCGCCCGCAAGCACGGCCTGCCGGTGCAGTTCAATTTCTTCGCCTTCCTGCCCGACGTTCTCGGAGGCACCAACGCCTTCCTCGATCCCGCGGCCGTTCGCCGACAGCAGACTCTGATTTCGTCCGTCGTCGCGCGCTTTCACGACGTGCCTTTTCTCGCATGGGATCTCATCAACGAGCCCAGTTTCTCTCAGCATCTCTGGAAGACGCGCCCCAACGGCGACCCCATTGAACTCGCAAGCTGGAATCATTGGTTGAGCGAACGCTATCCCGATCGCGCCCAACTCGCCGCGCTATGGAATGTGCCGCCCGATTCTGTTTCAGGAATGATCGCTCTTCCCACCGAAGATGAGTTCGTTCCCCGCGGCATGTACACCGGAACCACCTCGCTCCGGCTCCACGACTATTTCCTCTTCGCGCAAGAATCATTCGCCAAATGGGCGCGCACCATGCACGACACAATCCGCGCCGCCGGCTCCCAACAACTCGTAACCGTCGGCCAGGACGAGGGCGGTATTCAAGATCGCCTGTCCCCGGCCTTCTGGGGCCAGTCCGTCGACTTCACCACCAATCACTCCTGGTGGCAAAACGATTACATCCTCTGGGACTCGCTCGCCGCCAAGCAACCCGGAGAAGCCATGCTGATCCAGGAAACCGGTCTGCAACGTGAGTTGAATATCGACGAAATCGCAAGGCGCACACCCGAGAGCGAGGCCGCTCTCCTCGAACGAAAAATTGCCACATCTTTCATTCAGGGTTCCGGCGCAATCGAATGGCTCTGGAACACGAACTCCTACATGACCGAGAGCAACGAAACGCCCATCGGCGCAGTTCGCCCCGACTACACCGAGAAACCGGAAGCCTCAGCCCTACGGGCTTTCGCCCAATTCGCTGCGTCCCTGCAGGAGCATCTTCGCGATCCCCAGCAGCCGTCGATCGCAATCATTACTTCGCAGGCCGCACAGTACTCAGCGCTCGCGGACTTCCAGTTGGCAGCGCAACAGCGTGCTGTGCGCGCCCTCGCCTACGACGTCCACCTGCCACCTTACATAATTGCTGAAAATCAGATCGAGAAGTTAGGCTCCCCGAAGCTCGCCATCCTTCCTTCTCCGCAAGCGCTGAGCGAAACCGCATGGCGCGCTCTGTTGCAGTACGTTGACGCGGGAGGCAATCTTCTCATCACCGGTCCGGTCGATCGCGACGAGCACTGGCAGAGCGTCCACAGAGCTGTCGAACTAGGACTTCAATCCCACGTCGAACCGCTAACTTATCACGACGCCACGATTCGTCTAGGCGAGCGATCGCTTCCTCTCTCATTCGAGCAGCAGGATCAAAACTGGCTGGATTCCCTCCGCTTTGAAGATGGCGCCACTTTCAAAGAAGTCCCTCACGGCAAAGGACGTATCTTCTGGACGTCCTATCCGGTCGAACTCTCCGAAGATCTGCACTCAACCGACGACCTCTATGCCTACGTCGCTACCCGCCTGAACATCATGCCAATGTTCACTCTGCAGTCTCCTCTCCCGCCCGGCGTCCTCGTATTCCCCACGGCGCTGGCAGACTCTGTGCTCTATGTCCTGGTCTCCGACTCCGCCAACGACGCCACGATCAACCTCCGCGACCAATCCAGCGGCGTGTCGCTAGCATTCTCCCTGCCCGCCGAACACGCCGCAATTGCAGTCATTAGCAAAAAGGAAAAGAAGGTAGTCGCCAGATACGGCTTTTAGGTTCGCGTGGCGCCGGCATCCTGCCGGCTGCTCGGGAGCCTGCCCTGAGCTTGTCGAAGGGGCCTCTCGCCCGCGCGCCCCGGCCCGAATTCTCACTCCGACCGCAGCGCCCGCATCGGATCAATCGAAGCGGCCCGACGCGCAGGAAGCGCGGCAGCCAAAAGCATCAGCCCCATCAATACTATCCCCGTGACGCCAAACAGCCAGACTGGTGGGTGCGCCAAGCTAGCGTCGCGACTCGCTAAAATCCGCAACCCCACCCACCCCGCTAGCGAACCCGCACCCAATCCCGCGAGGAGAAGCCAGCCCACTCGTTTCGCGACCAGCCCAAAAACATGGTAACGGTGCGCTCCCAGCGCCATTCGGATTCCGATCTCATGCGTGCGCTGCGTCACCACAAACGCGAGCAGGCTATCAAAGACCAATGGCCGCCAGAACCAGCGCCAATCCCCCCATCACAATCGACAGCGTACTGACCATTTGCTTTTCGAAAATCGTCCCATGGATGTTCTCCTCCATGGTTCCTAGTCCGGTGATCGGAAGATTGCGATCGATGCCACGGACCAGGGAGCGAATTGCACTCACCAACTGCACAGGATCGTTGTTCGTGCTGATGTAGAAGCTCGCTGGATGGTTACGCCGGTCGGAATCGTCCGGGCTGTAGCTCTGTTCGTAGGGCAGATAAAGGAACGGCACCCCCGGCGCGCTGGTGACACTGGTTGCGCGAATGGTGGGAATGACGCCCACAATCTGGATCTCCGGCTTTCCTCGACTGCGCCCACCGAAAACAAACACCCCATGCAGCGCCTTTTCGACGTCCCCACCGTAGTAGTGTTGAACAAAAGCTTCGTCGACGATGGCGACCTTTTGCGACGTCGCTGAATCTTGTTCTGAAAATTCCCGTCCCGCCAGCAGTGGGACTTTTATCGTGGAGAAGAAGCCGGACGTTACCCAGTTCTGGTCTGGATTCGGATCGTCTTCTCTGCCGCCGTAACCCGCCAGGGTGATGCTGTCTCCCATCTCATCGCCATCGATTAGACCTTCGGCTGCATACGCCACACTGTAAACTGCGGGCTGCCGCCGAATGCTTTCCACGATGCTCGCGTACTCGTTCCTTACTTGTGCCCCTGACTTGCCCGGTGACGCGTCCACGCGAAACGTGAGCATCTGGTCCGTGGCGTAGCCGAGCTTCGTGTTCCGTAGCTGGTACAAGCTCCAACTGAAAACCGTGGCACTTGTGAGAAGCACGAGACTGAGAGCAATCTCGCCCGCAACCAGGACGTTCCGCAGTCTTCCACTTCCGCCAATGATGGTGCGGCTCTCGCTGCGTAGCCCGTCGAGTAGATCCGTACGAGTACTCAGGACAGCCGGAGCGACGCTGAAGATCAGACTGGTAAGCACGCCTAGTGCCGTGCACATGGCGATGACCGGCCAATTCATTGGTGCCGCCAGAACTTCGCGTAGAGTGTTCGTACCCGGCACCATCCTCAGCAAGAGCCTAAGACTGACCCATCCCAGAAGAAGCCCAGAAGCGGCTCCCATTAAGCCCAGGAGCAGACCTTCCGCGAGCACTTGCTGAAAGATTTGCCGTCGGCTTGCGCCGAGCGCTCCACGCACGGCAAGTTCGGAATGTTTGCGGACGGCTTTGGCAAGGAGCAGGTTCGTCACATTGCCGCAGGCAATAAGAAGAACGACGAGAGCCATTGTTTCCAGGACTTTAATCGGCTGACCCAGCGAGCCTTCGAGCAGCGGCATGCCGCGTCCACCTTCGCTCACCGAGAGATGGGTCTCCATCCAGCTTTTCCGGTCGGGGATATTGTGCTCTCGAATCTTCAGGACATCGCGCCGCCAATTCCACCACAGCGTATTCAGCTGTGCTTCCGCCTGGGCTCGAGTTACGCCCGGCGACACGCGGCCAATCAAATTGAGCCAGCGATTGAGACCGTCGCTGAGAACATCCCCCTTCCCTGGAGTTACCGCCCCTTCCATCGCAACCGGAAGAAAGATCGCCGAAGGCGAGTCGTCCATCAACCCATCATGGCGAACAATGCCCACAATCGTGAAACCCGCACCATTGATCTGGATTGCCTGATTGAGAATCGAAGGATCGCCGCCAAAATGCGCGCGCCAATAATTCTCGCTCAACACGGCAACCGGTCTGCCCTCGTGATAAACGTCATCCGCAGGGATCAGCAAGCGCCCGAGCACAGGCCGCACTCCGAGCAGAGCGAAATAGTTGCCGCTTACCAATTGCATCTTCACTTTATCGGCATCTTTGGCGGTGACGAGATTGGCAGCCATAACGGCTGATGCCGAGAGGCCCTCCAGCACGCTGTTGCCGTCTCGCAAGGTTTGAAACGCGGGGTAGGCAAAATACATCTCCGGATCGCCGCCATTGGTGTTCAGCGTTCCAGTCTCGAAACGAGATTGTTCTTGCAGCAGCACCAGTTCGCTCGGCGCCCGCACCGGCATGGTCCGCAGTAGGACCTGGTTGAACACCGTAAAGATCGAGGTATTCACGCCCATTCCGAGCGCGAGCGTCAGGACAACCGTTAGCGTAAAGGCAGGCGACCTTCGCAACTGCCGCAAGGCGTATCGAAAGTCACGCAACAGGATCTGCATTGGCGTCCCCTTATGCGGACTCATCCGCCCAATCGAAAGCAACCTCGTCGCCGACCGCATACCGCACAACTCTTACCGGCTGCACATGCCGCTAGAGTGCATATTGCACCGCACTGGCGCTCAACGTAAAGGACGGACGCTACTTAGGAAACCTCTTGCTCTTTTGGCCGCGAAAACCTCTGTCGCAGCCTCCTCCACTCCTCGGTTGAGAACAGGCGCGGGCCCACTTCGATGAGGCGCGGCGTCATATTGAAGAGCGCCACGCGGTTCCATGGCCTGCCGTCACGCATCCGAAAGCCCTTTTCATTCAGGTCGCTCACAATGCTTGAATAAGGGAAGTCCTGCACCAGCAACTCCATCATCAGCATGAGCACCCTGTTCTCGGCGGGGTCGACCTCCAGGCGCTGGCAATCGTCCGAGATGCGCAGTCCATAGGGGATATCCTCGTCAAATGCGCCTTTGGTCGGGGTTTCCGACTCCGGGAGTTCGCGCCGCCATTCGAGCGACACCAATTGCCATCCCGCCGTCGTGCGTTGCCGGATAACCTCGGGACTAAACGGCCCGGAAATCACATCGCGAATCCGTTCAAAATGCGCCATGACAAGCCTCCGTGAATTGTTCTCGGGCTAAAACAATACGCAAATCACCTGCCAAAGTCTGGCTGCTGCGAATCTCTCAACCATGCCCCCAGCGTTGAAATAGCCGCAGGCCATGCATCCCTCAAACGGTCGGCTGTCCACTTTTGTAAATCACTGTTCGCTTCTGGACGTTACCGCTGGCATGAATCTCTGACATCGTCCCGAAAGGAGGCTGTGTCGTAGCTCCATCGCGTCTGGAAAAGTGGAAGACACGACACAGTACCAGCCGCGAAGCGGCGAAAGAATGCAGCCCACGGCGCAAGCCGTGGGTAATCGGCGGGTGGGAAATCAGCAAGCCCCGGAGGGGCGACAGAAAAGCTATGACACAGACTCCGTAGGCACAGCTGAAAGGCATCGAAAAATGATCCTGGACCGCGCCTATTGAGCGCGCCAGATCCAACTTTATGTGACATCTGACCTTGACCCCGAAATTCAAAGAGTAGATCATCGTCAAGGCGGAGGCAGTGTAGGAAGAAACCGCGAAGAAGGCTCTAACCCCTTTGTTCTCAAGATTTTGACCTCTAAGTCCTAGCGGTTCAAGATTTTGCAACGCATTTTTGCAAAAGCCGCGCCCAGCAAGGTGTTCAGAGGGGTGAGGAAGGGGGGGTACCTCGCTAATTCAAATTTTTCCCGAACCGGAACTGGCCTGAAAGGCGTGAACTTGGCCTCGCGCAACCCTATTTTTTCAGCTGATTTCCACAGGTCAAGGACTGCTTGCGATTCTAATTAGATGTGCGCGACGGCTCTCTGCTCCGCCAACTGCTGCGCAAGAAAATCCAAGTACTCTTCCATGCCCGCGCCGGTTTTCGCCGAGAGACGAAAAATCTGCATTCCCGGACGTACGGACTGGATGCTCTTGCGCGCAGCCTCCCAGTCAAACTCCACCACATCCGCGAGCTCGTTCTTAGTAACGACAGCGACGTCTGCGCTGTTAAAGATTGTCGGATACTTCAGCGGCTTGTCTTCTCCCTCGGTCACTGACATCAACACCAGACGAAGATTCTCGCCCAGATCATAAGAGGATGGACAAACCAGGTTCCCCACGTTCTCGATAAACAGGAAATCCAGTTGATGCAGATCCCACTCCTGCAGCGCATTCTGCACCATCGCCGCTTCCAGATGGCAAAGCGTCCCGGTCGTGATCTGCTTCACCGGAGCTTTGCTGCGCGCCAGTCGTACCGCATCGTTCTCGGTCGCCAAGTCTCCGACCAGCGCGGCGACTCGATAGCGAGGCTGCAGCTGCGTCAGCGTCTTCTCCAGAAAAGTCGTTTTGCCTGAGCCCGGACTCGAAACCAGGCTCACGACGAACACTCCCGCGGCGCGGAATTGCTCGCGCAAAGCGTGCGCGTTCACGTCGTTCTGCTTCAACACATTCCTGCGCACTTCAACCAGACGTGGCTCGCTCATTCCTGAACCTCTTCTTCTTGCACTTCGAGCGCAAATACTTCGAGTTCCTTGCCTCGACGCACGTCCATCGTCGGCGCGCCGCACTCCGGACAAGCAAACAACTGCACCGACTGCAACTCCCGCTCCTGCTGGCACTGCGGGCAAAACACAATCGCAGGAACATCCTCCACGATCAGTTGCGATCCCTGCAGAGGCGTGTCCTGGCATGCGATTTCGTAGGAGAACATCAGCGCATCTTTGACCACGCCGGAAAGCGCGCCCAGCCTGAGATGCACCGCGCTGACCTGCACGCCGCGACGCCGCGATTCGTCCAACGCAGCGTCCACAATGCCCATCGCAATCGACAGTTCGTGCATCCTCTCGCGTATTCTATACCCGCTTGCGAGAGCCTGGTGAGTTGCTCGCGGTTCCGGAAGCCTGCACAATCCGCGACCAGCGGCGCATTTGCTTTACTTCGCAAGCTGGCCGATAAACACTCCGTAAGGTTCGAGCGTCACCACGTCTCCCTTCGCCGAAGACTTTCCGGTCACTGCCAGAGGCTTCGCCGAGGAGAACCCATTCTTGCTCATTTCAAAGTTCACCTTCTGCTCCGTGCCTGACATGTTCAGCGCCACCAGAACTGCCTGATCTTTGTATGCGCGCAAGTAGGAGAGTACGTTCTGATCGTTCTCATTGAGCGGAACATAGCTCCCGTCCAAAAGGGCCCTATTCGTGTGGCGCAGCTTGAGCACTCTCTTGTAGAACGCGAGCACCGACTCCGGATCTTTAGACTCGTCGGCGACATTATGGGTCTTCGCAGTCGGAGGAACAGGAAGCCAAGGCGCAACTGTAGAAAAACCCGCATTGTCGCTCTCATCCCATTGCATCGGTGTACGTTCGCCGTCCCGTCCCTTTTCCTTAGGCCAACCGGTTCGCCCGATGGGATCCTTGACATCCTCCTTGCGAGTCGGCGGCGTTGTCTTCATCCCAATCTCCTCGCCGTAGTACATGATTGGCGTACCGCGGAGAGTCAGATACAGCCCGGCCATTAACTTCGCAATCTGATCGTTGTGCTGGCCATCGCCATAGCGGTCATAGGAGCGGATGATGTCGTGGTTGCTGATGACGAACGTTGGCCATCCAGAGGCGGAATCGACCGCGGCAATCTGCTTCCGGAAGTCTGCGGGTGAGAGCTTGTTGACCGTGGTGAAAAGAAAATCCATGGGCATCTGCAACTCGTCGTTGCCCTTGCCGTAGTAGAGATTCAGCTCCGCGATGTCAGCGGTCCAGGTCTCTCCGATGAGCACTCCGTTGTTTTCGTCAGTCACTTTGCGCAATCCGCGCAGCGCCTCATGTACTTCGGGCAGCTTGGTGTTGTATTTATTCTCTTCGAATGGATCGCCGAAGGCATTCTTGCCGGGCCGAACGGGGTTGTCGTGCAGGTTGGGATCTTCGAACAACGTGTCTACTGCATCCAGACGGAACCCGGAGACCCCATGCTTGTACCACCAGCGCGTCACATCAAACATCGCATCCTTCACCGCCGGGTTGCGCCAGTTCAAGTCGGGCTGCTCGGCGTAAAAGAAGTGGTAGTAATACTGGTTCGTCGTGGGATCAAACTTCCACGCCGATCCGCCAAAGGTGGACGTCCAATTGTTCGGCGGTTGTCCTGGGCCTTTCCCGTCGCGCCAGATGTACCAATCGCGATGTTCCGAGGTTCGAGACGACTTCGAATCCAGGAACCATTTGTGCTGATCCGAGCTATGGTTCACGACGAAGTCGAGAATGATGCGAATGCCGTGCTTCTTCGCCTCGCTCGCCATCGTGTCGAAGTCCGCCAGCGTTCCGTACATGGGATCGATATTTTCGTAGTCGGAGACGTCGTAGCCGAAGTCCACTTGTGGTGACGGAAAGCAAGGCGAGATCCAGATCGCGTCGACGCCCAGATCCTTCAAGTAACCGAGCTTCGACGTAATGCCCTTGAGGTCGCCGACTCCGTCATTGTTGCCGTCGGCAAAGCTGCGGGGATAAATCTCATAAAACACTGCATGCTGCCACCATTGATGGCCTTCCGCGTCTACGGGCTTGTTCGCGGTCTGTGCAGACGCGGCAAGTAGCGACAGATATAGGAAGGCGCATACCAGAATCCAAGAGGACTTACGTTGCATAAGGATGACTCCTCGAAGGCTAATTCGAAATGTCGCAACCACAGGGAATGCAATTGATTCGTTCCGTCGCTCACCCGGAAGAACCCGAACGAGAGTTGCGATTTTCCTGAGTGTAAACCTTTTCTGGCTCGGCCTGTCCAATCAGGAGCGCGAATTCGATCAGGGCCGCGCGAAGTGAATCACGAGTTTCTGCTGCAAGTAGGAGTCGGTTGCACCTTGGGGCATCTGGATTTCCAGCTTTCCGAACTTGGTAAGGCCCGCGCCTTCCACGGAGGAGATCTGGCTGGGATTCCAGACGCCCAACTCGTAGCGGCTTTCTGCGCGTCCTGAGACTTCCACAGTCAACTGGGTCTTCGACGCGTCCCAGGATTCGGAGAGGACGCGGAGTCCCCGACTTGCACTTCCCAGAGCCGGAAGATCGTTCGAGACCGCCAAACCAAAATCGTTTTTTACGCGAATCACCAGATTATTCGGTCCGCCAGTAACCGGAAATCGCAGGGACAAATGCTGATCATTGTTGTTCGGCTGCAGCTTGAACGGCAAAGGCCGTCCGTTCATCTGGACGCTGACCACCTGTGTGCGCAGGCTGAAAGCGGGAGAAAATTCGACCCAGCAATCGCCCGTCCCGGTTCGTTTGGTCTCGAGCTCCAGACTGTCTGCGGTCTTGCGATATTGAAAGTCCACACCGACTCCCGCGGTGCGGACATTGCGAATCGCGAACGACATCCAGTCCGATGGGACGTGCGGAGCAAGCGTGATTTGATGTTTTTCCGCATCGGTCTGAAGACCAAACATGCCGCGCAGGATCGGGCTGATAACCATAGCCGCAGACCAGATCTGATGAGGCGAACTGGTTGCGAACGACTGGTAGTAGTCGCCTGAGAGAACTTCCGTGAAATGGCCGAGCGCTCCGTCGGCGCCGAGCAGGGCATTGGCCCGCAGATTGGAATAGGCGGGAAAGGCGCGATGGTAGCGGTATTCGGCCACGGAAGCCCATCCAGTGAATAGCGGCCAGACCGAGCCAAAGTGATAGCCAGACCCGTCATAGACTTTTGAGTGCTGGGAGATGATCCGCATTCCCCAGTCAGTCTGGTGATCTTCCGCCGAAAGTTGCGTGATGGTCTGGTCCGCGTGGTTTGGGTCGGACAAACCAAACCACATGGGAACAGTCGTCAGCACACTCGCCTCATCCGCGCGCTGGTTGTCTGGTTTCAAGGCAAAGGCATAACTCCTCATCTCAGGAGACCAGAAGGCACGATCGAGCGCGGGTTCGCTATGCTCGAACTCGGCCGCCAGCTGCTTGCTGACATCGTTCTTGCCGACGAGACGACCTAGATTGGAAAGCGCTCGCAGTGCCTCGACCGCAAGTCCAGCCTGGTAGTACTCGTTCTTGACTGGCAGCAGCGGTCCGCCTTCAATCCAGCCATGACCGACGCCCGCGTTCTGTGCGAAGCCTTGCGCATCATAGGTTGAGTGTAGAAATTGATAGGCGCGCCAGATGTTATCCCATTTGTCGCGCGCGAACGCCACGTCTCCACTCTGGATTGCATAATCATTCATGGCGATGATGAACAGCGGTGTCGCATCGGCGGAAACATAGGCGTAGGGATAATCCTTGAACCACGGCACCAGACTTGCGCTCTGCGAAATTTCGTGCGGGACCTTTCCGTCTTCTCGCTGATATTTGCTGATGAAATCGAGCGCCGTGCGGGTCGTGGAATAGTCTCCCTCGGCGTTGAGGGCAAATGAAGTCCACAAAGAATCCCGCCCGAAAAACCAGGCGAAGCCCGGACGCTGTCCCACTCCCGAAGTCCGATATCCCGCAACCAGCCCGGTACCCAGATAGGGATTATTCACCTTCCCTTGAATGGTGCTGATACGAGCCCAGTCGTAGGCCTGCTGCAGGGCGAGGTCCGGCAGTTCGAGGCTCACGGTTTTGTCGAGATAAGCGCGGTAGTAATCCGACGACTCGAGCACGGAGTCTGCGTAAGAAGTCAGCAAGCGCTGGTAGGTTTTCCCGGCGTCAGCGCGGCCTGTCACCGAGGCGGCGATCACCAACACCTTGGTCTCTTTTCCCTTCTGCGTTACCCCCAACCGTAGAGAGTTCTGATCCGACGCCGAATAGTTCGTCTGGTAGGAAAGTCGGGCGTCCGCGCCGGTTGGCGACCCAACCAAGGCAGCATACTTGCGCGCTTCTTCGCCAAACACGAAGGCTCGTTGCTTCACGTCCCATTCCACAAACGTCCCGCCCAGCGCCGCGGGCCATTCCAGTTGGAAGTCGCCGGCGAATGCGGCCTCCACTTCCAACGGTTGCTCCGTCTCGATGTCGAGCAGAATGACCGCGCCCGCTTCGTTTACCGGGACGCACAGGGTTTCGCGCACGCGAAAGGAATCGCCGGCGTACAAAATAGATGCTGACTCGGGCCGAACCGTCAGCGTGCGTGCAAGGCTGTCTGCGGGCAGCGCCCGATCGCCGACGTGGAAAGTCAGGTGGAAGTCACGAAAGATCTTGAGGGGATAGACCCAGGCTTCGAATCGTCCCGCTTCGTTGCCAAACAATCCCGCCCGAGTACCGACGACGGGAAGGAACTCCCAGGTCCGAATCGTCCGTGATAACTCCCGCGACAACTCCGGCGCTTGAGCGGGTTGCTGGGCAATAGAAACACCGCCGCACACCAGCCAGATTCCCAACAGGCAAACGCCGCGTGCAATGCCGGATGCCAAGCCGAAACACCGGACACAAACGAAGTATGGATTCATTGCGGTCCTCTTTTTAGGCGGAACTTGGCCTGGCCGGAACTTGCAAAGTCGCGGTACCCTGAATATAAGAAGTAGGGGCGAATTTTAGCACGAGCCGAGTGGGCCAGGTAGCGACCTCTTGTTCCCTTCACGCCGCGCTTTTCTGAAATCTCTCAGCCGTTCGGCACTTGTGCTTTCGCTGGAAAGCGTGCTGGCAGTGGCTCGTCCGCGCTGGCTGCGAGCGAGCCCCGGACTGCGGCAGAAAGCGACTCTTCCAAAAGACGGGCCGCCAGCGCAGAGCGGCGATCTGGGCGTCAGCTTCGTCAACATTGGGCGCGAGTCCGGGCTGAACGCCAAGACGATTTTTGGCGGCGAGCACAAAAACAAGTATCTGCTCGAAACGACAGGGTGCGGTGTAGCTTTCTACGATTACGACAACGATGGATGGCTCGACATTTTTCTGGTGAATGGGACGCAGCTGGAAGGTTTTCCGGCGGGGAGTGAACCGACTTCGCATCTTTTTCGCAATAATCGTGATGGCACCTTCACCGACGTCACCGCGAAGGCCGGAGTTGCGCATTCGGGATGGGGACAGGGCGTTTGCGTCGGCGATTATGACAACGACGGCTGGGACGATCTGTTCGTCACCTACTTCGGCAAGAACGTTCTGTATCACAACAACGGCGACGGCACTTTCACCGACGTCAGCCAGAAGGCCGGCGTGGCGGGCAAAGGCACACGATGGAACACGGGCTGCGCTTTCGTCGACTATGATCGGGACGGGCGCCTTGATCTATTCGTTGCCAACTACATTGATCTCGACCTGGCAACGGCGCCGGTGCCTGAATCCGGTCCGTGCCTCTACAAGAGTGTGATGGTCGCGTGCGGACCCCCAGGGTTGCAGGGCGGCAAGAACATCCTCTACCACAACAACGGCGATGGGACATTCACCGATGTTTCCGAGGCGTCGGGGATTCTGAGTGCGAACGGCACGTATGGTCTGGGCGTGCTCACTGCGGATTTCGACAACGACGGATGGCCTGATATTTATGTCGCCAACGATTCCACCGCCAGCGCCCTCTATCAGAACAAGAAGAACGGTAAATTCCAGGACATCGCCATTGAAGCCGGATGTGCGCTCAGCCCCGATGGCAAGCCGCAGGCAGGCATGGGCGTCTCGGCGGCGGATTATGATCTGGACGGCAACCTCGATCTTGTGAAAACCAACTTCGCGGGCGATACACCATCTCTCTACCACAATCTCGGCGGCGCGAACTTCGAAGATGCCACTTTCACCGCCGGACTGGGTGCACACACGCAATATCTGGGTTGGGGCTGTGGGTTCTTCGACATGGACAACGATGGCTGGGCGGACATTCTGATCTGCAACGGGCATGTCTACCCGGAAGTCGAGCAACTGAAGACGGAAGCTGGTTATGCCCAGCGCAAGTTGCTCTATCAGAACCTGCATAATGGGCATTTCGCGGATATTTCACTACAAGCGGGGCCGGGCATCTCCGAGCCAAGCCCGTCGCGGGGCGCTGCCTTTGGCGATTTCGACAACGACGGCGATATCGACGTGGTGGTCAACACCGTCAACGACTATCCGCAGCTGCTTCGTTGTGATTTAAAACTCGAACACAACTGGATCAAGGTTCGCACGATCGGAACGAAATCGAACCGGAGCGGAATTGGCGCGCGACTGATGTGTGTGACTCATCCGCCTGGGGAGACGAAGGCGCATCAGCAGATCGACGAAGTGCGGAGCGGCGGCGGTTACTTTTCGCAGAATGATCTGCGGGTTCACTTCGGCCTGGGGAAGGCGGAGAAGGTCGATGTGCTCGAGATTCACTGGCCCAGCGGGCAGGTCGATACGCTGAGAGACATCAAGGCGAATCAGGTGATCTTCGTCAAGGAAGGCGCAGGGATTACCCGCACGATGCAGTTCCCGAAAAATCCGAAGCCTGGCAAATAGGTTACTTGCGACTTCTTTGTATCCGCTTCCACGGCAGCGCCCGAGCCCTCTTTGAGAGTGTGAATCTGATCCACCGGTAGATTCGCAAAGCGCTCGGTCAGGCCGCTCAGCCAACGAATTTCAACCCATTCGATCTTCGCTGCCGAGCCCAGGCCGAAGTGAACCCGGATATCGCTGTTTGAGATATAACTGGAACCGCTGCGGACTTCATCCACGAGGATGCGCGTCGCTGTTTTCACGCGAATGCGCGCGCCGATGCCATCGCGATTCGATTTCGTGCCGATGGTGCGAATGGCGATCCAATGATTCGCGTTCCGAATCTGATTCACCAATAGACTTGGCTGGGCATTCATGTTGCTCACCACAATCGAAATCTTGCCATCGTTCCAAAGGTCGCCAACCGCGAGCCCGCGCGAAGACGCCGTGGCCGTGATGCCCGGGCCGGCAGAGGCGGAGATATCGCTGAATGTGCCGTCTGCATTGTTGTGATAAAGAATTCTGGGTTCCTTGTAGCTGCTGCCCAGATGCTGGCTGTCAACTTCGGGATAAACGTGGCCATTCACCAGAATCAAGTCGGGCCAACCGTCGTTGTCCATGTCGAAAAACATAGTTCCCCAGCCCAGGTATTGCGTGTAGAGGCCTAGACCGGCGGCAGGGGTCGCGTCCGTGAAGGTGCCGTCGCCGCCATTTTTGTAAAGCGTGGAAGTGTCGTCGGAAAAATTCGTTTTGAAGATGTCGAGGTGGCCGTCGCCGTTATAGTCGGCGACGGTCGAGCCCATGCCGGCCTGCTCGCGCCCGTCTTCGTTGAAGGCGGCACCGGATGTGACGGCTACGTCGGTGAACGTTCCGTCGTGGTTGTTGCGATAGAGAATGCTGGGCGTGCTGTCGCAGGCAATGAAAATGTCGGGCCATCCGTCTTCATCGAAATCGAGCGTGGAGACGCTGAAGGCGTAGTGGCCGTCGGTGCGGTCGATGTGGGCTTTGGTGGTGACATCTTCAAACGTGCCGTCGCCACGGTTGTGGTAGAGGATGTTCTTTGCTCCGGCCAGTCCGCGCGGGCCGCACATCACGGGAACTCCCTTCCAGATGCAGGTGGGACGTTCGCCGGGCGCCGCCGCTGTCGCCAGATCGAAGTCCACGTAATTCGCCACGACCAGATCGAGACGGCCGTCGCGGTCGTAGTCGACGAACGCGCAGCCGGTGCCCCACGCCTTGCCCGATCCGGCGACGCCGGCTTTCTCGGCGACTTCGGTGAAGACTCCGTTCTGATTGTGGTAGAGGCGGTTCTTGCCGTAGTAGGTGATGTAGAGGTCTTCCCATCCGTCGTTGTCATAGTCGCCGACGCAAACGCCCTGGCCCCAGCCGGTCGCGGTAAGGCCTGATTTGGCGGTGACGTCGGTGAAGGTGCCGTCATGATTGTTGCGATACAGGCGGTTGCTGGGGCCTTGTCCGGCAGGAAAGCCTTCGAGCCTGGTGCCATTCACCAGAAAGATGTCGGGCCATCCGTCGTTGTCGTAGTCGAAGATCGCGACGCCGGTTCCGGTGGTTTCGATGATGTATTTCTTGGTGTCCAGGCCACCAAAGATGTTCTGCGCGGTCAGGCCGGCTTTCTCGGCGATATCGGTGAAGGTCGCTATGAGAGCGGATGGAGGCGTGGCCGGCTTGGCTTGTTGCGCGCTCAGTGTCGACGCTAGAAGCAGAAAACAGCCGCGGGTCAGCGCGCTGCAAATTCTATCGATCGCAAAGGGAGACGGAATCTGAACTGGCATGGGCCCTATCCGATGTTAGGGTCGGCTTTGGCGGGGGTCAAGCTGGGCTTGCGGTGTGTGCGGCAGGCCCGGCTTCACCAACGTGAAACTCACGCACGAGAGGCAAGGGGCGCGGATCGACGAAGTGCTCGTCTCCGGAGTTGCTTGGCCGTCGGGACCCAGTGAGCGCACGCGATTACCATTCGCGTAACATCTCCGTTACGCTCATCCTATGAAAAAGGATGTCAAGTAAAAAAGCATCTCCCCGCCCCTCCGTGAGATGCGGGAGTGGTGACTTACATCC
>CZKR01000012.1_pt1 | contig 103389 bp, 104 predicted proteins | sample 1122371 | NCBI WGS metagenome assembly CZKR01 (sample SAMEA3539301, study PRJEB10725) | soil metagenome | biome: tundra; feature: field; material: soil | place: USA | collected 2010-05 | depth 0.15 m
GCCAATGGTTTGACCTGGGACCACTGGGAACTTGGCGCGGGCGGGCGTCTTGCCGTATTTCGCTACGAGATTCCGGCGGAGAAATCGCATTATCAAGTAGGGGCCTGCTGCCTTCCAGACGGGGACGGAACCGATGCTTTTGAAACCACCCCCGGATATCACGGGGAGATCGCGCTCGATCCCGCAACCGGCGCGATTCTTCGCCTGGAGCTCGTGGCAGAGATGAAATCGACCACGCCTCTTGTCCAGTCCGACATCATGATTGAATACGGCTCAGTGGAAATCGGAGGCAAGACCTATATCTGTCCGGTGAAAAGCGTCTCCATTTCCAGAGCTCGGTCAGTGACGACTCTGACGGAATGGGATGAAAGCTTCAGAACCTATGGACCCTATGCGACGATGCTGAACGATGTTGCTTTTGAGCGATATCACTTGTTTCGCGCCAAGTCGCGCATGCTGACCGGCTTCAACCCAACACAAGAGGAGGAATCAGGTCCCCCGAAATCTCAGTGAGAACCGCGTTGTTATTCCTGAGACCGACTGCTCCGGCTTCATCTTCATCACGCCCAGGCCCGACAATTCTGGCACCAAGGGAGATGCGTGTCGTTGCAAGCCGCCAATTGCTCGTTCCCTTCCCGGTCAAATGGCGAAAGCAGGCGATTACGCTCGTTGATCCAGTTTCTCTGCCGGTTCTCTCAGAATGCGGGAGAAGGTATTGAATCAGCCTTGGGTGCGATCCTGGACTTCCTCATGCCAGGCCATCTGGATCGCTTCCAGCTTGCCTTCGTTCGATGCTTTCGGATCGCCAGCAAAATTCGGCAACGCGGTGACGTAGCGGTGCAGGTCGGTGAAGCGCACGGCGAGCGGATCGAGTTGGGGGTGGGTTTCGGAAAGCAATATGCCGATGTCTTCGGCGTCGTCCCAAGTCAGTTGCTTTGCCATCCTCAGTGCTCCTCGGAGACGTAATTACGATTCCAGGCGGGAATTTCGATCACTACTTTACCCGGCTTGGTAATCTGGGCCTGGCAGCCGAGACGCGAGTTTAGCTGGAGATCGGCGGCCATGTCCAACCGGTCGGCCTCGTCGTCATCCATTTCGGAAAGATTCTCGGCGCCTTCCTTCACCCAGATATGACAGGTGGTGCAGGCGTTGTTGCCGCCGCAGGCATGGTCGAGCGTGATGTGATTGTTCAATGCCACATCAAGGATGGATTGCTCTTTGCCATGATCTTGGTAGGGCAATTTGCCGTTTTCGAACTGTACCGTTTTGCCTTCGGGCAGGAAGGTGACCTGTACCGTGTTTTCGCCCGGAGCGTCTTCGGTCAAGGTGCCAGCTCCTTGTGTCTTTTCTTCAGCCATATGTACTCCTGCCGGCGAGACGCCGGCGCTACAACTATTCGAACTCCGCTTTCGCCATCGGATGCGGCGCGGTTGGGCCCTCGCCTAGATCGGCCTCATCCATGTTTTTACCCTTGAGCACCGTCGAAACGGCGGTGTCCATCATCAACTCGGCCAGCCGCATTGTGCCCTGATTCAGCGCGTCGATCGCTTTGCGGATTGCTTGATAATCTTCTTCGGCATTCACCGCGACCAGCGCTTTTTCCATTTTGGCGATCTGCTTCTTTTCGTCGGTCGTGAGTTGTCCCCAGGCCGCGCTCTTCTTGCCTTTCTCGAGGGCGGCAAGAATCGTAGAGGTCTCGCTCCGCGCTTCGATCAGCTGGCGCCGCCGGAAATCTTCTTCGGCGTTGTCGAACGAGTCAAGAATCATGCCCTCGACCTGCTCATCGGTCAGACCGTAGCTGGGCTGCACTTGAATCTCTGCCTCTTTGCTGCTGCGTTGCTCTCGCGCGGAAACGTGCAGAATGCCGTTGGCGTCGATCAGAAACTTGACCTCGACGCGCGGGATGCCGGCAGCCATGGGTGGAATGCCTTTGAGATCGAAGCGCGCCAGCGAACGGCAGTCCCTGGCCAGCTCGCGCTCGCCTTGCAACACATGAATCGCCACGTTGGCCTGTCCGTCGACCTGCGTAGTGTAGAACTGCGTGGCCGATGCCGGAATGGTCGAGTTGCGCAGAATGATCTTGTCGGTAACTCCGCCGGCCACTTCGATTCCGAGCGATAGAGGAGTGACGTCCAGCAGCAGCATATTCTCCGTGGCTTCGGAGCCGCCGCCAAGAATGTTCGCCTGCACGGCGGCGCCCAAAGCAACCACTTCGTCGGGATTCAAGTCGGTATGCGGTTCGCGGTGGAACAATTCCTTGACCAGCGCCCGAACCTTGGGGATGCGCGTCGAACCGCCGACGAGGACGACTTCGTCAATCTGCTCAGGCTTAAGGCCTGCATCCTTCATGGCCTGCTCGCACGGACCGACGGTACGGTCGATGACGGGCTGAATCAGTTGCTCGTACTGCTCGAGGGTGATCTCGCGCCGATAGTGCTTGCCACTGGGCAGTTCGATGTCAAGCCTGACCGAAGGCTGCGAAGAAAGCGCGATCTTGGCTTCGATGACAGCCTTGCGGATCGCCTGCACAGCCTCAGCGTTGCGGCGGAGGTCAAGACCCAGGTCGCCGCGAACATCGTCAAGTGCGATGGTGATGAGCAGATTGTCGATGTCGTCGCCGCCGAGATGCGTGTCGCCGTTGGTGGCGATGACTTCGAAGATTCCGTCATGCAGCTTCAGGATCGAAATGTCAAAGGTGCCCCCGCCGAGGTCGTAAACTGCGATGATGCCGTTTTGTTTCTTGTCGAGACCATAGGCGAGCGACGCGGCCGTCGGCTCGTTGACCAGGCGAAGGACTTCGAGGCCCGCGATCCGGCCCGCATCTTTCGTAGCCTGACGCTGCGCGTCGTTGAAGTAGGCGGGAACCGTGATAACGGCCTTCGTAACCGGGCCGCCGAAGAATCGTTCCGCGCTGCGCTTGAGCTGACGAAGAATGAGCGCAGAAATTTCCGGTGGGGTGAAAGTTTTGTCGCCCAGTTTGATGCGCAGTACTTCGCCTGGTTCCATGTCTTCGGCAAGGCGGAAGGGAAAGAGTTTTAATTCGTCCTGAATGTCTTCGACGCCGCGCCCCATCAGGCGTTTGATAGAGTAGACCGCGCGTTCCGGCGTTTCAATCAGCGAATTGCGCGCGGCATTGCCGACGACGGGCTGGTTGTTGGCGTTCAGCGCGACCACCGAGGGAAGCAGATTCAACCCGTCATCGCCGGGGATCACGACAGGAGTTTCCGCCTGCATAAACGCCACCAGAGAGTTAGTGGTGCCCAGGTCGATGCCGACGATGCGATCAGTAGCCATTGGTGATTGTGTAATTGGGTAATTTGGTAATTGAAAAACCTTGAGGTTCAAATTACAAAATTACCCGATTACCAAATTATTCAGTCCTCTAATGCTGTATTCACGTCCCTAATCAGATTGCGGATGTAATTGCGGCGGTTCAGCACATCCACCATCTTGTCCCTTACCTGCGCTCGCTCTCCGGTCGCCGCAGTGTTTCCGTGCTGGCTGCGATCGATCAGGCTATCCCAAGTTTTCCAGTAAGTTTGTAGCTCCTGCAGGAGCGCTTCGTGCTTTGCTTCGAGCGACAGTTTCTGCTTTCCAATCTCTGCAATCAGCGCAGGATCGTCCTCGCCCATCTTGTTGTTCATGCGCAGTTCTTCGAGCTGCATGTTCAGTTCGAAGACTTCTTCGAGCAAATCCGGCGGAACGATCTGTTTCTTGATCTCTCCCGTAGCGCGGGCCTGCTCGGTCGCACTCTTGGACTGCTCTTCCAACTCCACGCCTTCAAGGTGCAAGAGGTAGGCTGTGCGCTTGATCGGGTCTTTCAGCGTGCGGTACGCGTCGTTGAGCAAGGAACTTTGCTCCATGCTCCATTCCTGCTCCTGGGTGCCGGCCCGTGCATTCAAATCCGGATGAAGCTTCCGGCTCAGTTCGTAGAAACTTTTCTCCAGTACCGCGACGTCAACATTAAGCTTGGGCGGCAGGCCGAAGAACGAGAAATAGTCGACCGGAACCGGGGGCTGAACTTTCCCGCAGGACTCGCAGAAGTGCGCGGCGCGCATGGATCCGCACGACCAGCAGGAGTGAGTGTCCTCCGGCAGGGGCTTCGGGCTGATCGCGGTAAGTGCGGATTTGGTCATTCCTTGTTCCTCAGACAGCAAACACGGTGCAGCTTAGAGACGTTGGCGCTTGATCAACCTGACGGTCGCGCGCGGGGCAGGCCTCGCGGGGAGGGCGCCCGCGCCACACAGGCATCAGGCGGAGAACGAAGTCCCACAGCCGCACGACTTCGATGCCTGGGGATTCACGAATACGAAGCCCTGTTGCATCAGCGTTTCCTGATAATCCAGGGTCATGCCGTGCAGGTAGATGAACGACTTCGGGTCCACGAAGACCCGCACATCGCTGAACTGGAAGATGCGGTCCCGCTCGCGCGGTTGCGTGTCGAACCGGATGTTGTAACTCAAACCCGAACAGCCGCCGCCTTGTACGCCGAGCCGCAAGCCGCCCTGTTCCGGCGAAATGCCCTCTTTGGCCATTGCGCTGCGCACCTTGGCCAAGGCTTTCTCGGTGACGAGAATTCCTTTGGCCGGGGCCTGTGCGGGTTGTGTGTTTTGTTCGGTTGCCGTCGTCATTCGTTCTTTCGCCCCAGTCGGCGCTTGGTCATGCTCTGCGTCTGCCCACGGCTTGCGCCGTGGGCTGCATTCTTACGCCGCTTCGCGGCTGGGCGTGCTGCGCCCAATCGCGTCCAATCAGCAACCCGACTGCGGCCGCTTACTTCGCTTCGGCAGCGACGGGGCTGGCGACTTCCTGCTTCTTCTTCCAGTCACCGATCGCGGCGCGAATCGCGTCCTCAGCCAGAACCGAACAATGGATCTTCACCGGAGGAAGCGAAAGCTCCTTCACGATGTCCATGTTCTTGATGGTTAGAGCTTCGTCCACGGTCTTGCCTTTGACCCACTCGGTGGCGAGTGAAGACGAGGCGATGGCTGAGCCGCAGCCGAAGGTCTTGAACTTCGCCTCTTCAATGACGTTAGTTTCGCGATTGACCTTGATCTGCAGCTTCATGACGTCGCCGCACTCGGGTGCGCCAACCAGGCCCGTCCCCACGTCCGTGCTCGTTTTATCCATGGAGCCGACGTTTCGAGGGTTGTTGTAATGATCGATGACCTTGTCGCTGTATGCCATGTATTTCTCCTATAGCCTTCTGGAATCTTGTGCCGTTCGTGCGTTCAACTCGGTGCTCACTCCCGACTTTACTCTCCCGCCCACTTCACATCCTTCAGGTTGATGCCTTCTTTCGCCATCTCGTAGAGCGGAGAAAGCTCACGCAGACGCTCAACGGTTTCGATGACGCGATCAGCAACATAGTCCACCTCGGCTTCGGTATTGAAGCGGCCGATGCCGAAGCGAATCGAACTGTGCGCCAGGTCGTCACCCGTGCCCAGAGCCTTCAATACATAAGATGGCTCAAGCGTCGCCGAGGTGCATGCCGAACCGCTGGAAACGGCGATGTCGTTGATCCCCATCAGCAGCGACTCACCTTCCACGTACGCGAAGCTAATGTTCAAGTTGCCGGGCAGGCGATGCTCCATCGATCCGTTGATGTAGGTCTCATCCAGACGGTTCATGATGCGGTCGCGCAGGCGATTGCGCAGGCCCGCCAAACGGCAGGATTCCTGCGGCATTTCTTCTTGCGCGATAGCGCAGGCTTTGCCCAGGCCCACGATACCGGGAACGTTCAAGGTCCCCGAGCGCATGCCACGCTCGTGGCCACCGCCGTCGATGAGGGCGGAAAGCTGGACGCGCGGATTTTTGCGGCGGACGTACAAGGCGCCGACGCCCTTGGGACCATACATCTTGTGGCCAGAGATCGACATCACGTCGATGTTCTGTTTGTTCACATCAGTGGGTACCTTACCCACCGCCTGCGTCGCGTCGGTGTGGAAGATCACTCCTCGTTCGCGGCAGAGCTTGCCAATTTCGGTCACCGGCTGCAGTACGCCGATTTCATTGTTGGCGGCCATAATCGTGACCAGGATCGTCTTGTCATCCGTGGCGCGCTTCAGGTCGTCGAGATCGATCAGGCCGTTCTTCTGCACCGGCATGTAGGTGACGCGGTAGCCATACTTTTCCAGCCGCTTGCAGGTATCGAGCACGGCCTTGTGCTCGGTGACCGCGGTGATAATGTGGTTGCCCTTCTCGCGGTACATCTCCGCCACACCCTTGATAGCGAGGTTGTCGCTTTCGGTGGCGCCGGAGGTGAAGATAATTTCTTTCGTGTTCGCGCCGACCAGTTTGGCGATGCGCTCGCGCGCCGTCTCCACGCCCTCTTCGGCGGCCCAGCCGAACGAGTGATTGCGGCTGGCTGCGTTGCCGAACTTCTCCATAAAGAAGGGCAGCATCTCTTCCAGCACCCGTGGATCCATGGGGGTGGTGGCGTGGTTATCCATATAAATAGGGAGCTTCACACCCTTCGCGTCGGGGTGATGCGCCTGCGTTTGTGCTTGGGGGATTTTGACGTCCGTGCTCATTGATTGCCTCTCCTACTTGGATGAATCTTGCATTCTCAACGGCTCAGGTGATGGTCACCAAATCCGCCGCTTTGGGAGCCTCGCTCCCGGGTTCTTCCGGTTCTTCGCGCATGTGCGAAATCTTGATGCGCTTCAACACCGCTTCAATACTCTCGTTCACCTTGCGAAGCGGTTCGCGGATATTGCAACGGTCGGTCTGGTCGCACTCCCCGCGCACCGTTACACAGGAAGTGATGAACAGCGGCCCATCGATGGCCTGAATCACCTCGAAGGCTGAAATCGTGTGCGCCGCCCGGCCCAGCGTATATCCGCCATTTGTGCCGTGCTGCGACTGCAACAGACCGGCCTTGGCTAGTCGCTGCAGAATCTTCGCCAGAGCCTCGGGCGGGATGCCATAGGCATCAGCCACGTCCTTCGCGCTACGAGAGCCCTCGGTGGAGTGCTCGGCGAGATGCTTCATCGCCATCAGTGCGTAGTCGGCTTTCTTGGTAAGCTTCAGCACTCGTTTCCTGTGTAAAACCCAAAACAAGTCAGCCGGACACAAAACTCCGACCTTTTCTGTCGTAATTCATTTTACGTTACCGCCAAGGCCTAAGGCAAGCCCACACAGGCAGCTGTCAGAAAACGATCCCTAAAGGTAAGTATCACGGGGTGAATGGCTTAGACTTGTACGACAATTTTAGTCGGAATTTCTGCGCTCGGACGGTCAAGAAGTATCGGCATCACGGCTTTGCCCTTGTTACGAATTCACGACGTTGTAACCTATGGGGACTTGACAACCGGCAAACCGGGTCTAAAATACCGTGAAATTCCGGCGAAAACATCCCTTCCGTCTGTTCGTTTGGAGACCCTCCGGATTTATGACCTCAAAGTCGACCTCTCCTCAAAGCCGTGATATGAAGCAGCCGTGCAAGCACCCCCGCGTGCAAATTGTCAGCCGAGACGAGGATTCTGAGTTCGTCGAGTGTAAGGAGTGCGGCGAAATCTTCGAGTCCAGCGAATTCAAAGACATGAATATCGAAGAGCGCGCCCAGGAAAGCGAGATCTGATCGCTACTTCGCGGGCTGCGGCGTGACGGAGGTAATCTCCGCTCCGCGGTTTCGGCTTGTTCCGTGCGAAGCCCTCTGCTAGTGTCCGACCCGGGGGCGTGTCGGTACGAGCCTCCGCCTTCTATGCCCATGGTGGCTCTAGTAGTCGACGACTCCATGCTGATCCGCTACACCGTATGCCAGTTTCTGGAGCAGCGCGGTTTTGCGGTCGAGGCTGCCACCAACGGCGAGGAAGCGTTGGAAGTCCTCACCCGCCTGCAACCGGCATTGATCATTACGGACATGGTGATGCCGAAGATGTCTGGAAGTGAATTGATCACCGCGCTGAAGAGCAAGCCGGAGACGGCGGGAGTTCCTATCATTATTGTCGCGTACAAGGCTGGCAGCTTCGATCAGACGGAGAAGCGCGCGAACTTCGCGATCTACAAAGACATCGACATCGAAGCGCAGCTTGCTAAGGCGCTGGATGCGGTGTTGGACAAGGCGAGCCAACCGCATCCCGCCGGGAAGTAGCGGGCTCCAGCGCAGGATCTTTCACCGCAAGAGGAGGCCGGCCTCCGCAGAAAAATCCATCGCGGCGAAATCCTTCAACAGAAATTTGGGATAGGCCGCGGCGGCGATCATGGCCGCGTTGTCAGTCGACAGCGGACGCGAGGGGAAGTATACGGGCAGGCCCTCTTTTGCGCCCTCGCGTTTAAAGGTCTGTCGCAATTCCTGGTTCGCCGCAACTCCTCCCGTTACGAAGAGCGTGGCCACATCGTAGGCTCGGGCCGCCGCCAGAGTCTTTCCCACCAGATCTTCCACAATTGCGCGTTGGAAGGATGCCACCAAGTCGAGAGTGAGCTTGTCGCAGTTGGCGAGATAATCTTCCAGCTTCGGTTTCGCTAGGTTCGCGAAGGCTTTCCGGCGCGCTTCCACGCCCTGATGCATGCCGTGGGTTTCGACGTAACGCAAGATGGCCGTCTTGATGCCGCTGTAAGAGAAATCAAAGCGCGGACGATCATCGTCTACCTCGACGACCTTGCCATCGTTTCTGCCACGACGATCACGATGCTTGATCTGTGCTGGGGGAAATTTCACAGCCCTTGGATCGCCATGCGGAGCGAGCCGATCGATCGCCGGCCCGCCGGGATATCCCAGGCCTAAAAGCTTAGCAACTTTGTCGAAGGCTTCTCCGGCGGCGTCGTCGCGAGTGTGGCCTATGTTCTGGTAGGTCCAGGAAGCGCCCTTTTGCGCAGCCAGATACAGATGCGTGTGTCCGCCGGAAACAACCAGGGCCAGCACCGGAAACTGAAGTTCATGGTTTCCGTTCTGCCGCTCCTCGAGAAGCACGGCATGGATGTGGCCTTCGAGATGGTTGACGGCAATCAACGGCTTGTCGAGCGCGAAGGCCAGCGCCTTGGCGTAGCTGATGCCCACCAGCAAAGCCCCGGCGAGACCTGGGCCCTGGGTAACGGCGATGGCATCGACGGTGTCGTAGGTATGCTTAGCTTCGGCCAGCGCCTGGCGCACGACGGGTACGATGGCGCGCAGATGCTCCCGCGACGCCAGTTCCGGCACAACGCCGCCATAGGGCTGGTGGGTCGCGATCTGCGAGGCGACAACGTTCGAGATGAGCTGCTCGCCCGAGCGCACTACCGCGGCCGCAGTCTCGTCGCAGGAACTCTCGATGCCGAGGATGTAGGCGTCAGGCATGGCTGTGGCTTTCAGTTTATCGTTTTCCGGTGCGAGTTGACTGGGCTGCACCCACTAGTCGACTGATTGTTGTCGGGAACTGAGCGGTATCATGGAATCGTATTTGTGAGGGCTGCTGACCGGCCATGTTGAAGGATTTCGCCAGTTTGATCGTGCAAACTCTGCGCCAGCGGGGCTTTCAAGCCTATCTGGTGGGCGGATGCGTGCGCGACCTTTTGCTCGGGCGCGAACCGAAGGATTACGACGTGGCGACGAACGCGACGCCGGAGCAGGTCATGGGCATCTTTCCCGAGACGTACGCGGTAGGAGCGCAGTTCGGCGTCGTGCTTGTGCCTGCGCCGGAAAGAGACGCGCCGAGCGGCGTTTCGGCGGAAGGTTCTTCGAAGTCTTTCGCGGTCGAGGTTGCGACGTTCCGCGGCGATATCGGATACTCCGACGGTCGCCATCCTGACGAAGTGCGATTCAGCCTCGACCCGCGGGAAGATGTCGCGCGCCGCGACTTTACGATCAACGGTATGCTGCTCGATCCCGTGAGCGGCGACGTGCTCGACTTTGTGGGTGGGCAAGAGGATTTGAAGGCGGGAGTCATCCGTACCATTGGGGATCCCGAGCAGCGCTTCGGCGAAGACAAGTTGCGCATGCTGCGGGCGGTGCGCTTTGCCGCGCGATTCGAATACACGATTGATCCCGCGACTTTTGCGGCGATGCAGGAATTGGCTCAGCAGATCCAGGTCGTCTCGCGCGAGCGTGTACGCGATGAACTGACGCGCATGTTGACGGAAGGGCACGCGCGCCGTGCGTTTCTCCTGCTGGATGAGAGCGGTTTGCTCAAGTCGGTTCTGCCAGAGATTTCGGTCATGAAGGGGGTGGAGCAACCGCCGGAGTTCCATCCTGAGGGCGACGTGTTTGTGCACACGCTGCTGCTTCTGGACAACTTGCCGACCCCTTGCCCGCTGACGTTGGCTTGGGGCGCGTTGTTGCATGATGTCGGCAAGCCCCCGACGTTCCGGGTGGCTCCGGATCGCATTCGGTTCGATGGCCATGTTGAAGTTGGGGTGAAGATGGCGGAGGAAATCTGCCGGCGCTTGCGGTTTTCCAACAGCGAAACCGAGCAGATTCTGGCGCTCGTAGACAACCACATGCGCTTCGGCCACGCGACCCGCATGAAGGAATCGACGCTGAAGAGATTCCTTCGCATGCCCGCGTTCGGGGAACATCTTGCCTTGCACCGCGCGGACTGCCTGGCCAGCCACCGCAATCTGGGTACATATGAATTTATCCAGCAGAAGCGCGGGGAGATTCCTGCGGAAAAAATGCGTCCTTCGCCCTTGGTGACCGGGGATGATCTGATCACAGAGGGGCATCTGCCCGGGCCAAGATTCCGCGAGATCCTGAGTGCGGTGGAAGATGCGCAACTCGAAGGGCGATTGCCCTCACGGGAAGCAGCTCTCGAATTCGTCCGTCGCGAATTCCCCGTCTAAGGCGTTGCGATGCCGCGCCCGCCCGCCGGTAGCGGGAATGCTAAAATCAAAAGATCTCTCAGGTTGGACGCGCGCTTGATGAGACGAGGAACTGCACTTGGAGCAGGCGGGCTCAGGGCTGGAAAAAATCGTAGCGCAGTCGTTACGGCAGGCGCCCCCGGCGGAGGCGCCACTCCTGGCGTGGCCGGTCGTCTGCGGCTCAGCCGTGGCCGAACGCACGCGCGCTCTGAGTTTCGAAGACGGAGTGTTGCGCGTGGAAGTCGCCGGTCCGCGTTGGAAAGGCGAACTGCAGGCTCTGGCGCCGCGATATCTGGCGGTGATCAACCGGTATACCACCGGGGCGGTTCGCAGAATCGAGTTCGTGCTGGCACGTGCGGAAAGCGCAGACAAGAACCTCCGCTGACTCGGACCCCCATCCCATGAAAGTCACTGATAAAGACGTTGCCTACGTCGCGGAGCTGGCTAATCTCGAACTCACGGAAGAAGAGCGCCCGGGAATGCTGCGCGACCTGAATTCCATTCTCGAGTACGTCGACCGGCTCAATGAACTCGATACGTCTGACGTGCCGCCGATGGCGCAGGTTTCGGATCGCTATGGAGTTGACGAGTCGAAGCAGGGAAGCGTGCGATTCGCGTATGCGAGCCGCGAAGACGTTCCCGAAGGACTACGCAAGTCGTTGCCGCATGAAGAAGCACTCGCGAACGCTCCGGATGCGGACGAAGACTTTTTCAGAGTCCCGAAAGTAATTGAGCGATAGGCCGAGGCCGATTCCACCACAGACCAATGGACTTGAAGTCACTCACCATCGACGCCGCCCGTACGGCTGTGCAGGAACGCAACACGACCGCACTCGCGCTGGCGGAGGCGCACTACGCCCGCATCAAGCAGGAAGACGGTCAAATCGGCGCATTCCTGACCCTTTCCAAAGAACGTGCTCTCGAGCAAGCGGACCGCATCGACCGCATGGCGGCCGAAGGCAAGACGTTACCGCCCCTGGGCGGCGTGCCCGTCGGGATCAAGGACGTGATGAGCACGCGCGGCGTGCGCACCACCGCGGGATCGAAGATTCTGGATAAGTACGTTCCTCCTTATGACTGCACCGCTGTTGCGCGCATGGAAGCCGCGGGCGCGGTCGTGCTCGGCAAAATGAACTGTGATGAGTTTGCGATGGGCTCGTCGAATGAAAACTCCGCCTATCATCCCGTGCGCAATCCGCGCGATCTGAGCCGTGTGCCCGGAGGTTCTTCGGGCGGTTCGGCCGCGGCGGTAGCAGCCGACATGGCGGTCGCTACGCTGGGCTCAGACACTGGCGGGTCGATCCGCCAACCGGCATCGTTCTGCGGCGTGGTGGGCTTGATGCCGACCTACGGACGCGTGTCCCGCTACGGACTGATCGCGTTTGCCTCATCGCTCGACCACATTGGGCCGCTGGCAAAAACAGTGAAGGACGCGGCGATTGTGCTGCGCACGATTGCCGGACGCGATCCGATGGATTCCACCTCTGCCGATGTCGCTGTACCTGACTATATTGCCGAACTCGAGAAGCCCATTCGTGGATTGAAGCTCGGTGTGGCCAAAGAGTATTTCGGCGAGGGTCTCGACGAAGAAGTCCGGCAGGCCGTCGAAGTGGCGATCGACAAGGTGAAGGGATTGGGCTGCGAGATTGTGCCGGTTTCTCTGCCCCATACTCCCTATGCCATTCCGACGTATTACCTGATTGCGACTGCGGAAGCGTCGTCGAATCTGGCGCGCTATGACGGTGTGCGCTACAGCCACCGGGCGCGCGGAGTCAAGACGTTGTCGGAGATGTACCGCCGCAGCCGCGACGAGGGCTTTGGAGCCGAGGTGAAGCGGCGCATCATGCTCGGCACTTATGCGCTGAGCGCCGGCTACTACGATGCGTACTACTTGAAGGCGCAGAAGGTGCGGACGCTGCTGACGCGGGATTTCGACGAAGCGTTCCGCAAGGTCGATGCGATTGTGACTCCGACGAGTCCGACCGCGGCATTCCGCCTCGGCGAGAAGTCGAATGATCCGCTGGCCATGTACCTGGCCGATATCTACACCGTGACCGCCGATCTGGCGGGGATTCCGGGGATTTCGGTGCCGTGCGGAGAAACGAAAGAGAAATTGCCAATCGGATTACAGATTCTTGGCAAGCACTTTGACGAAGCTACGATTCTGCGCGTGGCGCACGCGTATGAGCAAGCCTAAGCCCCCTCGTCCGTCGATGGTTCGTAGTAGCAGTCCCCAGCGCAAGCCCGGCACAGAAGTTTCCCACCGCGCAGCACTTCTCTGCGGAAGTTAATCCCTTCCCCGCACGCCTCGCATACCACGCGCTCGCCTTTGTATCCCGGAAATTCTTCCGGTGGCAATTTGACTTTCACCCACTGCGTGGTGAACAGGTCGTCGTCGGAGATTTCGCGATAAGCCATCATCTGCTGCTGGTTCTTGTCTGAAATCTCCGGGTGCATCTGGCGAGCCAACGCCTTCGACGATTCTTTGGCCGCGATGCGAATCGCTTTGCCGCTGTTCACGTCCACGAATGTCGCCGCAACCTTGCCCCAGTCGCGGAACTTGAGCGCGCGCTTGCCCAGCCGGCACCCGGTCACTACGGCGACTGCGTCGGTCGCGCAGCGATCGATTTCGACGAAGGTGACGAGACGCTTTCTGTCTTTTCCTCGGGGATCGTCAATGCCAAGCTCTTGCAAACCGAGCATCGCGAGGCGCACCCCGAGGACTTGCCCGGCACAGATGTGCCCGTGGGCCTGCTCAGCGTCGCGGAGAAATTCGTCGAGGGATTTCATGGGGAAAGCGGTCAGCTATCAGCCCCTTCGGCGTTCGCCTCAGGGCAGGCTAAGGTCAGCCTTCAGCTTAACATCTCACGCCAGATAAGACTTCCGCGGCGCGAGCACTGGATCATTTCCTTCTCCAGCGGATACCGTCTTTGGTGATTTCCACAAGGATGCCTGCATCGGCGAGTTCGGCGCGGAGCGTGTCTGAGGTTTTGAAATCGCGAGTATTACGGGCGGCCTTCATCGCATCGATCTTCTTTTCGATGTCGATGTCCGAGAGTTGTGCCGACTGAACTGCCTCGCGCAACTCGTCGGTGATGTCTTTGTCGCGACCTTCTGTGACGGCCCAATCGAAGACCCGCTTCATCTTCGGACCATCGTCATCGTCGAGCACGGCAAAAATTTCGTCAAACTTGTCTAACGCCGCGAGCAATGGCGCGACGTCATCTTTCCTGATTCCACCTGCGTCGAACGCGGCGTTCGCCTGGCGCACCATGTCGAAAAGCGCCGCTTGCGCCTGAGCGGTATTGAGGTCATCGTCAAGCGCGGCCTTCATGCCCTCGACGGTGTCAGCCGCGAGAGACTGCATGTCGCGGCTGACACCTGGAGGAAAACTTCCCGCGCTCAAACGCAGCCGAAAATTCCGCAGGCGCTCAACGGACACCGCGGCCTGCTTGAGACCATCGAAGGTGAAGTTCAGTTGATTCCGGTAGGGAACCGACGTGAGAAGGTAGCGGATCGACGAAGGTTTGTGCCCTTTAAGAACCAGGTCGCGGAGAGTGAAGAAATTCCCCAGGCTCTTCGACATCTTCTCGCCCTCGACGAGCAGGAAGCGCGCATGAAACCAGAAATGGACGAAAGGCTTGCCGGTAAAGGACTCGGATTGCGCAATTTCGTTTTCATGATGCGGAAAGACAAGATCTTCTCCACCCGCGTGCAGGTCGAAGCTCTCTCCGAGTTCCCGCATGGACATGACTGAGCACTCGAGGTGCCAGCCTGGGCGGCCCGGCCCGATCGCCGTATCCCACGAAGCTTCCCCCGGCTTGGGCGCCTTCCACAGAGCGAAGTCGCGCGCGCTGTCTTTGTCGTATTCGTCGACATCGACGCGGGCGCCATCCAGCATGCCGCTGAAATCTCTTTTCGACAGCTTGCCATACCGCGAAAACTTCGCGATGCGGAAGTAATAGGAGCCGTCGTCGGTGCGGTAGGCGAAGCCTTTTTCCACCAGCTTTGCAACGTAGTCCGCCATTTCCGCAATGTGCTCGGTAGCCCTGACGAGCGTAGGCTCCTCGATGGCGATCATGGCGGCGTCTTCGAGGAACGCTCTCTCGTACTTCGCGGTATATTGCTGCACGCTTACGCCGTCGCGCGCCGCGTTGCGGATAATCTTGTCGTCCACGTCGGTGATGTTCATGACGTGGCGCACTTTGTATCCGGTCTGCCGGAAGAACCTCCGCAGAATGTCAACCGCAATGAAGGTTCGGAAGTTGCCAACGTGTCCGTAGTCGTAGACGGTCGGGCCGCAGGCGTACATGCGGACTTCGTAGTCGCGAAGGGGACGGAAGTCTTCAATTCGCGAAGACATGGTGTTAAAAAGACGAAGCGCCATAGGAAGTTCGAGCACCGGGAAACGAACCTAAGATTCTAGGGTCGGCAAGAGAGTGGGTCAAATTGCCATCAGGCGGCCGGAGTCCGGGCCGGGGGCAAGGCATGCGTCTGTTCGCGCAAACGCTGCTGCACCAGAATGACGTAGTGCAAGGCAGAAATGATGGTGAAAAAGAAGGTCGCTCGAAGAAACTCGGTGCGCGCGATCCATATCCAGCGCAACGGGCGAATCTGAAACAGAAGGACAAAAAAAACAGCGCTGATCTGCGAGAAGGTGTTGGCCTTGCCGAAGATGCTAGGCCGGAAGTTGCGCAGCCCGGCAATCGCGAACAGAACCGCGCTGGCTGCAAGAATCGAAATGTCCCGGCTGAAGACCAGCACAGTGAACTTCCACGGGATCTTATGGAGAATAGAGAGCACAAGAAATATCGTGCTCAATAGAAGTTTGTCTGCAATGGGATCAAGATACTGTCCCAGCAATGTTTGTTGGTGAAGCCTCCGGGCTAGCAATCCGTCTAGGCCGTCGCTGAATCCGGCGGTCACGAAGAGGATGAGTGCCCAAAGATAGCGCCCATCCACAAGATAAATCACGATGAACGGAACAAAAATCATCCGCATCAGCGTGAGCTGGTTGGGAGCAGTAAAGATTTGGGAGAGCTTCACGCACGCTCCTTCGAAGCATGCGAAGCGCAGTTGTGAACGTCACGGCCCACCTTTTCTGTGTATGAGGGGGCGAGCGCGGCGGATGGCTCCAGCCCGGTCTTGGCGAAGAAGCGCTGTGACAGAGAAGGCAGGCTCCCGTCGGGCAAGTCAAGTTCGACGCGCTCAATGCGGTGCATGGGAAAGAAAACGACGGCTGGAGTGAACGGCTCGCCGTCCCTCACCATCACGGCGAGATCCTCGAAAGAGGCGAGTTCGGCTCCGCTCAGGCTGAGCCCCTCCGGCGCAAGCGCAAGGATCATCCCCCAGAACTTTTCCCGCGGATTGCACAGGGTCGCAATCACGACTGCACCGGGCAGGAATGGCTGGCGGGTCTTGGCCGGCGCGATTGGACTGCCGCTTGAGAAGTGCTTTTCCATCCTAAGATTGTCGCCGGGAGAAGCGCGCATTGCAAATCCGCGCGGAGAGGTTCGAATGGAGATCTCGCTCCACTCTTAGCTGAAAACTCCGGTATGCTTGGCGGACATGCAACCAGCGGCCGCACCTCCGGTGATTGAATTCCGTGACGTATCCTACCGCGTGGCGGGCACACAGGTACTCTCCGGATTCAATCTACAAGTCCGAAGCGGTGAGACTGTGGTGCTGCTGGGACGCAGCGGTTCGGGCAAGACTACATCGCTCAAGCTGGTCAATCGCTTGCTGTCTCCCACGTCTGGGGAGATCCGTGTGAAGGGTGTGTCAAACGGAGAAGGCGATCTCATTCGCCTGCGTCGCAGCATCGGCTATGTGATCCAGGACGTCGGCCTGTTCCCTCATTTCACCATCGAACGAAACATCGGGCTCGTTCCGAAGATCGAAGGCTGGTCCCAGGACCGGATTCGCGCGCGCGTACAAGAGTTGTTGCAGATGGTGGGGCTGGCGCCCGAGACAGCGTCGCGGTATCCGCATCAGCTATCGGGCGGGCAGAGGCAGCGGGTCGGTGTGGCCCGGGCTTTGGCCGCAGATCCCGAAATTCTGCTGATGGACGAGCCTTTTGGTTCGCTCGATCCTCTTACGCGGGACGAGTTGCAACGTGAATTCCTTTTGTTGCAGCAGAGGCTCCATAAGACCGTCGTGTTTGTCACGCACGATCTGCACGAGGCGCTGCGGCTTGGATCGCGGATTGCGTTGATGGAAGCGGGGCGACTGGTTACGGTGCTTGCGCCCGGGGACTTTTTGCGGTCCACGGATTCTTTGGCGTCCGCCTACGTCAGAGCGTTCGGCGAAGGGTTGGAGTCGGCTGCAAATCGAGGCACGTCATGAACGTCTTTCGATTCATCTTGGAGAACCGCGGTCAGGTGCTGGAACTCACGCTGGAACATCTCCGGCTGGTTGGCTTCTCCACGCTGTTCGCGATGCTGATCGGCATACCCCTCGGCATTGTGATCGCCCATCGGCCGCGGTTCAACAAGCCGGTGTTGGCCAGCGCCAACATCATTCAGACGATTCCCAGTCTCGCGCTTTTCGGATTTCTGCTGCCCGTGCCGTGGCTGGGCGAGCGCGCAGACCGGCTCGCGATTCTAGCGCTCACTCTTTATGCCTTGCTGCCCATTATCAGGAACACATATACCGGAATCCGCGGTGTCGATGCGGCTGTGGTGGAAGCGGGCCGAGGCATGGGACTCACGGAATCTCAGCTTCTGTTTCAAGTGGAACTACCGCTGGCCGTGAGCGTGATTCTTTCAGGCGTGCGCGTAGCGATTGTCATCTCGGTCGGGCTGGCAACGATCGCCGCGGCAATTGGGGCCGGAGGTCTCGGAGAGTTCATCTTTCGGGGCCTGGCCATGGTCGACGACAGAGTCATTCTGGCCGGAGCCATTCCAGCGGCACTGCTTGCGCTGGTCGCCGATTTTGGCGTGGGGTGGCTGGAGAGGCGTCTACAGCCACGATGAGGATTCCTCAATCGCGTCTTTACATTTCAGTTCTCGTGGCAGTCGCGTTGCTGCTGCCGTCATGTTCGCCGTCGCACGCCGACCGCATCGTTGTCGGCTCCAAGAACTTCACCGAATCGTTCCTGTTGGGCGAGATCATGGCACAGCAGGTCGAGGCCCACACCAATCTGAAAGTGGATCGACGCTTCTATCTTTCCGGAACCTATATCTGTCAGCAGGCGATTCTGGCCGGACGAATCGACATATATCCCGAATACACGGGTACTGCGCTTACCGCGATTCTCAAACAAAAAGCAAGTGCCCAAAAGGAAGACGTTTATCAGCGGGTTAAAAGTGAATACGAACATCGTTTCGGGCTGACTCTGGGCCCGGCCCTCGGCTTCAACGATACCTTCGCGATGGAAATCCGTGGCGAGGATGCTCGTCGCTTGAATATCAAGACCCTGTCGCAGGCGACCGCGTTTGCTCCACAATGGCGCGCCGGGTTCGGCTATGAGTTCATGGAGCGTCCTGATGGATATCGAGGTTTGGTCGCAACCTACGGCCTGCGCTTCGCGGAACAGCCACGCGTTATGGATTTGGGCTTGCTCGCGCGGACCTTAAAGGATCACCAGATCGACTTGGCCGGCGGCAATACGACCGACGGGCTGATTCCGGCTCTGGGTTTGTTCGTGCTGGAAGACGACCGACATTATTTTCCTCCGTATGAGGCGGTGCCGGTAATACGCGCGCAGACTCTGCAGCGGCATCCGGAGTTGGCCGAGGTCCTGGCCGAGTTGGCGGGAAAGATTTCCGACGAGGAGATGCAAAGATTGAACTACGCGGTCGAAGGACAACACCGCGACGCAAAAGAAGTAGTACACGAATTCTTGAGAAACAAGGGACTCGTACGGTGAGCTGCGGTGCGACATTGGCGCTCAGATTTGCAGCGAGCCCTGCAGCGTCAGCACAGCGTTGCCTTTGATGATGACTCGACTTGCCGCCATTTCGCACCAGAGTTCACCACCGCGTTCCGACACTTGGCGCGCATAAAGATGCGTGTTGCCCAGGCGCTGCGCCCAGTATGGAGTGAGTGCACAATGGGCAGAGCCGGTCACCGGATCTTCAGGGATGCCATAACTTGGCGCAAAGTAACGCGAGACGAAATCTGCTTCCTCGCCTGGCGCCGTGATCGCAACAGCAAAGGGATGGAGTTGTTCCAGCGTCGCGAAATCAGGGCGGATGTTTTGGATTGCGGCCTGGGTTTCGTACACGGCAATATACGTGTCATTCGCTTCCAGCAAGTTGGATGGAAGCGGTCCCGGCCCGAGACCGGGGATCAGGGCGTCCGGGGGATGTGCGCAAGTCTTCCCGAACATCGCGGGGAAATCCATTGCGAAAATGTCGCCGTTTCGGCAGACGGTTAGAGCCCCGCTGAGGCGCGTCTCGAATCGCACCGTTTGCAGGCCGGGTCGTAGCAGGTTTAGCACCACATAGGCCGACCCGAGGGTCGCGTGCCCGCACAGGCTCACCTCGCAACGTGGCGTAAACCACCGCAGATCATAATGGTCGCTCCTAGGTACGAAAAAGGCGGTCTCAGAAAGATTATTTTCAGCAGCGACTTTGCGCAGCAACCCGTCATCTAACCACGATTGAAGAGGGCAGACTGCGGCCGGGTTGCCGCTGAACGGCCGGTTGGTGAACGCGTTAACGTGAAATAGAGGGATGCGCATCTGCCTTATTTTACTTTGCGAAAGGGCTTGAAACGGGCGGAGACACTTCAAACGCCGGTTGCCATGGAGCAACATCCAATCAACAAACAGGAGGCCCAATGCTCGCTGCTCAAGTAGAGATCGCAGTCCGTCGTCAACTGCTGGAGCGGGTCTCCGATGCTCGCCGCCGAAGTGACGCACTCTTCCGCATAGTACGTTCGGACTCCATCTACGAACGGCCGATTCCAGAGCGTCACCGCATCCTCTTTTACGTCGGGCATCTCGAGGCATTTGACTGGAACCTGCTCCACGAGAACGTCCTGGGTCTCAAGAGTTTTCATCCCGAATTTGATCGGCTGTTTGCGTTCGGCATTGACCCGGTGGGCGGCGGATTGCCCTCCGACCAACCGTCGGACTGGCCGTCCCTTGAGGCTCTGCGCGACTACGTGACTCGAATCCGGGCTGCACTGGACGAGAAACTGGCTGACGGAAGTCTGGAATCATACGGTCAGAGCCGCGACGGCTTCCCGCTCGATACCCTGCTCAACGTGGCAATTGAGCATCGCTTGATGCATGTCGAGACCCTGGCCTATATGCTGCACCAGTTGCCACTGGATCGGAAGGTTCCGCAAGAAAATCCATTCAGACTCGCGACTCCGCCTGTGACCTGTCGGATGATTGAGATTCCCGCTGGCGTGGCAACCCTAGGCCTCTCGCGAGCAGGAGAGACTTTCGGCTGGGACAATGAGTACGAAGCCCATACCGCGCTAGTGCCTGCTTTTGAGGTTGATCAGTACGAGGTCACGAACCGGCAATACCTCGATTTCATGGCCGCTGGCGGCTATGAGACGCGCGCCTTCTGGAGCGACGAGGACTGGAACTGGAAGTCCGCTCATGCGGTCTCGCATCCTGTGTTTTGGACGAAGTTGCGCGACGGATGGCTCTACCGCGCCATGTTCGAAGAAGTTCCGCTGCCTCTGGACTGGCCAGTCTATGTAGGTCATGCCGAGGCCGTGGCGTACGCGCGCTGGGCCGGGAAGTCGCTCCCTACAGAAGAGCAGTGGCACCGCGCCGCCTACGGCGCGGAGGATGGGACCGAAAGAGATTACCCATGGGGTAGAGAAGCGCCCAGTTCGAGTTTCGGCAACTTTGATTTCGGCCATTGGAATCCCACGCCGGTGAATGCCTTTCCCACGGGTCACAGCGCTTTCGGTGTGCATGACATGTTGGGCAACGGGTGGGAATGGACTTCCACCGTTTTCGCTCCATTTGCTGGATTCGAGCCGTTTCCGTTCTACCGCGGATATTCGGCTGATTTTTTCGATGGCAAACATTTTGTCATGAAGGGCGGTTCGCCGCGTACTGCCGCGTGCATGCTGCGTCCCACGTTTCGCAACTGGTTCCAGGCACATTACCAATACGTGTACGCGGGGTTCCGCTGCGTGAATCCCTAATCATAAGGAGTGGCCAATGCTCGTTCATGCGATCCCTAGCAACGCCACATACGACTTCGCTGCCGATGTTCGCGCCGGGCTTACCCGCTCAGGACAAAAAGAACTTCCCTCGAAGTACCTGTATGACGATGTTGGCTCCGCTCTATTTGAAGTGATCAGTCGCCTTCCCGAATACGGGCTCACGCGGGCGGACGAGCGTTTACTGCGGCGCCACGCGGATGAGATTGTGGACCGGCTTGCCGGGCCGGTCGCTGTAGCGGAACTGGGGAGTGGCAGTGGTAAGAAGACCCGTTGGCTGCTCGAAGCGTTCTGTCGACGTCAGCGCACGTCCTATTATCCGGTCGAAATATCCCGCTCGGCTCTGGTCATGTGCGAACGAGAACTGAGTGACATTGATGCGATCAGCATCGTGGGTTTCGAGCGCGAATATCTGGACGGGTTGCTGGAGGTGGCATCGTATCGCAAGAGCGGTCAGCGCCTGTTCGTACTGTTTCTGGGCAGCACCATTGGGAACTTCGACCGCCCGGCAGGTGTGAAGTTTCTGGGGGCAGTCCGAAGTATTCTTCAGCCGGGCGACTCTCTGCTTCTAGGAGCGGACTTGGAAAAACCCAGCGCGCAACTGCTCGGAGCCTACGACGACGAACTCGGGGTGACGGCGGCTTTTAATCTCAACCTGCTCGCCCGAACGAATCGCGAACTCGGCGCCGACTTTGATTTGCGGGAATTCGCCCATCTTGCGAAGATCAACTACGACGTTCGGAGCGTCGAGATGCACTTGCAGTCGAAGCGGCGGCAGATCGTGAGTATTCCGGCGGCAGAGGTCGTGGTGGAGTTTCACGAAGGAGAAACTATATGGACGGAAAGCAGCCACAAGTATTCGGCCGAGGAGATTGTCGAGACGGCGCGCGCTGCGGGATTTCGCAGCGAGAGTCAATGGATCGATGAGCAGTGGCCTTTTTCCGAGAGCCTGCTCATCGCGGAGTGAACGAGTATGTTCGGAGGCAGGGTCGTGCCGGAATCAATGGCTCTCGTGGCTCGCTTCTTAAGACGCTCCAGACTTGCGCCACGCGCGCAGGTTGATCGCGCTCATCACCATGCAGAATACATTGGCAGGGATGAAGCCCAGTTGGTCTGTTTTGAGGCCGATAATACATACGAGTACGCTATTGACGCCAGCCAACGCCCATCCTTCCCAGCACCGCCGCCCCACCAGAATCGTGGACGCGATGGTCAATACGCAGGATAAATAATCAAGCCGAAACACAGATGAAGTACCTCTGGAATCATTGTGAGTGAAAGACGCAGCTGTTTACAGTGATGGTGGCCTTTCGTTACATGACCGAGGTCACTTGACCGAAATTCAACACTTTCTCGGAGGAACCGATGCCGAAAGCATGCACCCACTTAAACCAGATCAAAATTAGAGAAACAGATAAGCATGTCTGCGAGGACTGCGTTAAGACGGGTGACTCCTGGGTTCACTTGCGCTTGTGCCTCACCTGTGGACACGTGGGCTGTTGCGACTCGTCCAAGAACAAGCACGCCACCAAACACTTCCACAAAACGCAGCACCCTCTCATCCGTTCCAATGAGCCTGGGGAGTCTTGGGTCTGGTGTTATGTGGACGAAATCGAGGCTGGGGAACTTGGGGCGTGAGGGCGCGAACGAGAAAGGCGCAACCGAATGCCGGTTTCTGTATCTAATCAGCTTATTCAGGTCCCGGATTTCCGGAATCACCTGCTTCATCTTGAAGTCTTAGAGCAATCATGGCGAAGCCGATTCTGCTCGCGGTTGACGACGATCCGGATGTCCTGCGGGCGATCGAGCGCGATTTGCGATCGCAGTACGGCGCTGCGTATCGCGTCCTGAGCAGCGACTCCCCGGAGGCGGCGCTGGGTCTGCTCAAGGGGCTGAAGCTTCGCAATGACGGGGTCGCGCTTCTCCTCGTGGATCAGCGCATGCCGGGCATGGACGGGGTCGCGTTCCTGCAGGAAGCGCGGCAAATATTCCCGGACGCGAAGCGGACTCTGCTCACCGCGTATGCCGACACGAACGCCGCGATTAGCGCCATCAACCAGGCCAGCCTCGACTACTTTTTCATGAAGCCATGGGACCCTCCCACCGAGCACTTGTACCCCCCACTGGACGACTTGCTGGAGGATTGGCAAGCTTCGTACCGCCCGGCGTTCCAGGGGATCAGGGTGTTGGGCACGAGGTGGTCTCCGCGATCGTACGAACTGCGGGATTTTCTGGCGCGCAGCCACGTTCCCTATCAGTGGATCGACGTTGAGGGCTCCGCCAACGATCCGGAGACCAAGCGCCTTCTTGAAGCCCTGGGGCCCGACGCGAGTGACCTTCCTATCGTGCTGTTTTCGGATGGGACTAAACTCCTCAACAGCATACCGGCCGAAGTGGCGCAAAAGGTCGGGCTGCGGACGCGCGCCGAAACCAGTTTTTACGACCTGGCAATCGTAGGTGGAGGGCCGGCAGGCTTGGCCGCCGCCGTCTATGGCGCTTCCGAAGGTTTGCACACGGTCATGCTCGATCGCGAGGCTCCCGGCGGTCAGGCCGGAATGAGTTCGCGGATCGAGAACTATCTCGGATTTCCGGCGGGGCTGAGCGGGGGCGATCTCACTCGTCGCGCAGTAGTGCAGGCCCGGCGTTTTGGAGTTGAAATCCTGGCGCCCCAGGAGGCGGTCGGCGTCCGAACCGAAGGTCCTTACCGGATTATCAAATTGGCCGACGACAGCGAGATTTCTTGCCACGCCTTGATGATCGCGACAGGAGTGCAGTGGCGACGACTGGAAGCCCCGGGGATTGACCGATTGCAGGGTGCCGGGGTCTACTACGGCGGCGGTGCCACGGAGGCATTGTCCTGCAAGGGTGAGATGGTCTACATCGTGGGTGGCGCCAATTCTGCGGGTCAGGCCGCGATGAATTTTTCCAAGTACGCAGAGCGCGTTGTGATCCTGGTCCGCGGGGATTCGCTTTCCAGCACCATGTCCCAATATCTGATTGATCAGATCAAGGAGACGACCAACATTCAGCTCTGGACCCACGCCAGTGTCGCCGAGGTGCACGGCGAAACGCACCTGGAAGAGATTTCGGTCGTTTGTTCGGACACGAACAAGGTGGAGCGTGTGCCAGCAAGTTCGATGTTCATCTTCATTGGCGCGCTGCCGCGGACGGATTGGCTGGCAGGCACGGTCGAGCGCGACGAACGAGGATTCATTCGGACCGGCCCCGATCTGATGCAGGGAGGACAGCGCCCCAAAGGTTGGTCGCCTGATCGTGATCCGTTTCTCCTGGAAACAAACGTGCCGGGTATATTTGCCGTGGGCGATGTGCGGCACGGCTCGGTCAAACGGGTGGCCTCCGGAGTTGGCGAAGGATCCGTAGCGGTGCAGTTCATCCATCAGTACTTGAGCAAGGTCTAAATGGCCGAAACATCGGATCTGCTAGGTCGCGTCCCGGCATTCGAAGGCTTGCCCGAAGACCAAATCGCCTGGTTCCTCAGCCAGTCGAAAGAACTCCATCTCAAGGCGGGCGACGTCTACGCGCGTCAGGGTGACCCGGCTGATGCGATGTTTGTGATTCTTGAGGGCCAACTTCAGGGGCGGGGCGAGGTTGGGGGCGAAACCATCATCTTTGACCTAGAGCCGGGCGACGTCACCGGATTGCTACCCTTTTCAAGGATGAAGCAGTTTACCGTGAGCGGGCGCGCCGAGACGGACAGCCGCGCCCTACGATTTCCTGCCTCGCTGTTTCCAGATCTTGTGCAGAGAATGCCGGTGCTCACGCAGCGTCTCGTGGGAATGATGTCGGACAGGATCCGCGAAGTAACCCGGCTCGAACAGCAACAAGACCGGCTTGCTGCGCTGGGGAAGCTTTCCGCGGGCCTTGCCCATGAGCTTAATAATCCTGCCTCCGCCGCGAAACGCGCTGCCAGCCAACTGCGCGACATTTTGAAGCGGGTCCGCGACGCCAGCCATGAACTGGGACGGCGCGACCTTACCGTGGCGCAAAAGTCAGAAATTGAGAAGTGGGAGGGCTCGCTGACCCAAGTCGATGGGCATCTACCCGACGCCCTGACAGCGAGCGATCTGGAGGACCAGCTTGATTCCGTGCTCCGCAGTCACGGGCAAAGCGATCTATGGCAACTCGCGGCCGATCTCGCACGCCGCAACTTCCAGCCGACCGCGTTGGAGCAACTGTTCGCGGCGCTCGATGCCGACACCGCCCGGGCAGCGTTGGTGAGGATCTCGGCTTCCGTGGAGATTGCTGACTTGCTAAACCAAATTGAAAGCAGCACCTCGCGGATCTCCGAACTGGTGGGCGCGATCAAGGAATATACGTTCATGGATCAGTCGCCCGTACAGAATGTAGATATTGTGAAGACTCTGGAGACCACGCTCATCATTTTGAATCACAAACTCAAACGTGGGGTGACCGTGCAGCGGGATTATCAGAAAATTCCGCTTCTCGTGAATTCCTTCGGCAGCGAACTTAACCAGGTCTGGACCAACATTATCGACAACGCCATTGATGCGATGGGCGGAAAAGGTGAGCTGCGCGTGCGCACGTGTCGCGAGGACAATTGCGTCGTGGTGGAGATCGGCGATAACGGTCCAGGGATTTCAGCGGCAGTCCAGCCCCACATTTTTGAACCTTTCTTCACCACGAAAGGCGTTGGGGAGGGAACCGGGCTTGGCCTCGACACGGTCCAACGAATCGTCAAAAAGCATCGTGGCAACATTCAGGTCCGTTCCAAGCCTGGAGACACGCGTTTTCAGGTGTGGCTGCCGTTGGCGGACAGCGCTGGCTAATGCAGTGCGGGGCTGAGGAGAAAGGTAATGAATTCCGGATTCGCAGTGTTGTTGTTGGCGCTCGGCATCGGGGTGGTGGCGGGGCTGCGGTCTCTGACAGCGCCCGCAGTCGTGGCTTGGGCGGCGCACTTGGGCTGGATCAATCTTCACGGTTCTCCTATGGCTTTCATGGGATCTGTGTGGGCCGTGGTCATCTTCACCGTTTTGGCTGTGGTTGAACTGGTGGCTGACCAACTTCCGACCACGCCGTCCCGCACTGCTCCAGTTGGCCTTTCTGCCCGAATTGTCACAGGCGCGCTGAGCGGCGCATGCCTTGGCATTGCTGGCAGCTCAGTGCTTTGGGTGGGCGCGCTAGCCGGCGCGCTCGGTGGAATTGCCGGCGCATTCGGCGGATATCAGGCACGCGTAGGTTTGGTCCGAATCCTGCGCGTTTCGGATTTCGCGATCGCCATCCCCGAGGACTTGGTCGCAATCGGACTCGGGCTGCTTCTCGTTTCTCGATTCTGAGTAGCAGATATGGATTCGCAATCGCGCGCCGGGGTTCAAGAGTTCCGGGGACGGACCAAATCTTAGCGGTGCTTATGGCCACTTCGCGGCAATACGATGCCCTTATCATCGGCTCTGGGCAGGCCGGTACGCCGCTCTCCATGGCTCTGGCCGCGTCAGGAATGCGTACCGCTCTCATCGAGCGGAAACATGTCGGCGGTACCTGTGTGAATGAGGGATGCACTCCGACGAAAACCATGGTAGCCAGCGGGCGCGTCGCATACCTGGCTCGCCGAGCCGCCGACTATGGTGTGCATACCGGCCCGATTAGCGTTGATATGGCGAAAGTTCATCAACGCAAGCGCGACATTGTGGACAGCTTTCGAAACGGAAGCCAGGCGCGCATTGAGAAGACTTCAAACCTCGAATTGATCTTCGGCGATGCGAGTTTCAGCGGTCCCAAGACAATCGCGGTTGACTCGCACGATGGCGGTCAGCACATACTTTCGGCTCAATACGTTTTCATCAATGCGGGCACGCGCGCGTCGCAGCCTAAGATCGACGGGTTGGACACGGTGCCTTTTCTCGACAACGTCTCCGTCATGGAACTCGAAGCGCTCCCGGATCACTTGTTGATCCTGGGCGGAGGCTACATCGGCCTGGAGTTCGGCCAGCTTTTCCGGCGCTTTGGCAGTCGAGTAACGATCGTTCAATGCGCGGGCCAACTTCTGACCGGCGAGGACCCCGATATCGCGGAAGAAATTAGCAAAATCCTGCGACAGGACGGGGTTGAAGTCATGTTGAACGCGAAAACAACTCACGTGGGCCGGACGGGCGAGAGCATCCGCTTGAATGTTCAGTCGAAGAACGACTCGACCACACTGGTTGGTTCGCATCTACTCGTTGCCACCGGCCGCGTGCCCAATTCGGACACACTCAATCTCGCCGCGGCCGGAATTCAAACCAGCGAGTGCGGATTCATCCAGGTAAACGACCGCTTGGAAACCACCGCGGCAGGCGTTTACGCCCTGGGCGACATCAAAGGCGGTCCGGCGTTCACGCACATCTCCTATGACGACTTTCGGATCATTCGCGCCAATCTCATCGAAAAGAAAGCCGCCTCCACCAGGGACCGTCAAGTGCCGTATGCCGTTTTTATCGATCCGCAGTTGGGCCGCGTCGGCCTGACCGAGCGGGAAGCTCGCGCGCAAGGCCGCAACATTCGCGTCGCAAAGCTGCCCATGACGCACGTGGCGCGAGCTCTTGAAGTCGACGAGACTCGTGGTTTCATGAAGGCCATCGTGGACGCCGACAGTAACCAGATCCTCGGCGTAGCCATTCTCGGTATCGAAGGTGGAGAAATCATGTCCGCCCTGGAGATAGCCATGATGGGGAAATTGCCATACACGGCACTGCGCGACGGCACCTTTGCCCATCCCACGCTGGCCGAGTCGCTGAACAACCTGTTCATGGCGATGGATAGCGGGTCATAGGTCAACGACGGGAATCTTGTTCCGGTAAGCATTCGGGAGGCGGTTGCATGGATGTGCACTTGGTTGACGGAACCTACGAATTGTTCCGGCATTTTTTCGCCGTGCCCGCCGCGAAAGATCCGAACGGTCAAGAAATCGGTGCAGTGCGTGGTGTCCTGACGTCCGTTGTATCCATGATTGAGCGTGGCGCAACTCACATCGGGGTTGCAACCGACCATGTCGTGGAGTCGTTTCGCAACGACCTGTATCCCGGATACAAGACGGCTGAAGGCGTGGCTCCGGAATTGCTCTCGCAGTTTCCGATTCTCGAGGAAGCGCTGGAAGCAATGGGAGTGGTCGTATGGCCAATGGTGTATTACGAGGCCGATGATGCGCTCGCTTCCGCCGCTGCAAGAGCCGCGCAGGATGAGCGTGTCAGTCGAGTACTCATTTGCACACCGGACAAAGATCTTGGTCAGTGTGTGGTAGGCACCCGAGTCGTACAACTGGATCGCAGGCAGGACGTTGTGCGGGATGAAGCCGGCGTCGTCGCTAAATTTGGTGTGAAACCGCAATCGATCCCTGATTACCTGGCGGTGGTCGGCGACAGTGCAGATGGCTTCCCCGGTGTGTCTGGATGGGGACAGAAGGCTGCGGCACTTACTTTATCTCAATATTCTCACCTTGAGGAAATTCCCAAGGATTGGCGACAATGGCATGCGTCGATCCGCAAAGCCCGCTTGCTCTCTGAATCGCTGTTTAGCGCCTGGAATGATGCTCTATTGTTTCGCACACTTGCCACCCTGCGACTCGATGTGCCCGTCTTTGATACGGTCGAGGACCTCCGTTGGAAGGGACCACGCCCGGGCTTTGAAGAGTACTGCCAGCGAATGAAGTCCCCCGATCTGCTTCGCCGCGCCGCAGCGGCAGGATCGAAATCTGGATGAATTCGACAAGAGCCCATGCGCAACACCGCATGGTAAAATCATGATTGGAATTTTTGGACCCCACGACGGCAAGGTCGGTGGTTGCAAACGCTTGACAGCAAAATGTAGGCGCGTAGCTCAGTTGGTTAGAGCGCTACCTTGACACGGTAGAGGTCAGGAGTTCGAGTCTCCTCGTGCCTACCATATCTTTCAATCAGTTGCGGCGGTTGCGGTTTTGCTCACCGATTCCAACTCCCGATTCGACTCCCGAACAAGCTTTTCCAGCACAGCGCCCTGAGCCTCAAGCTTGTCTTCCTTGAAGCCGTGCGTGTAATGGCTGAGCATGTTGAGGTTCGTCCACCGGAGCATCGCACGAACGATTTGCGGATTCTCGTCGTTAGCCATGAGCCACGACGTGAGCGAATGCCTGAACGTGTGGAACCCGAACCGCTTGACCAGTTCGCCGTCAAGATAGGTCTTTCCGTCCTTGACATCAATCACACCGGCTCTGACCGCAGCGGGCTTGACATGATCCGCCACGACCATGGACCCGCGACGTGGTTTGCGTCCCATGAGCTTCCGAGAAGCAAACACGAAGTCGTCGTCCAAGGCATAGGCGGACTCGGCACGCCATTCCTTCAACAGCTGCCCGAGCACGTGGTGCATGGCTATCACTGACTTTGACAGCCTTGTTTTCGCGCCCGTCTCCAGTTCGCCGTACACATACGTCCTGCGGATGCGAATCTCCCCGCGATCCCCAGATATGTCCGACCATCTCAAGCCGAGCATCTCGCTCATCCGCATTCCGGTGGCAGCGACCAGCACGAGCATGGTGTACTCAGGCTGTTGAAGCTGTTCCAGAACCTTGAGCGTCTGCTCCGGCGTGAGAACCGCAGCCTCGTAATCAGACGTGGACTCGATGCCTTTGACGTAGTGCACCGGGTTGTACTGTTCCCCGAGTGGCAGAAGCCCCTCGGACTGCGTGAACGTGTAGAGGGTGCCCATCACAGTCTTGATCTTGTAGCGGGTCCCGTTCTCCCCGTCCAGCGACTTGAGCCATGCCTTGATCTTGGGCGGTTCGATCTTTACAGCGACCTTATCGCCCCAGCGCGGAACCAAGATGTCGTTCACAACGTGCTCGTGCAGCGTCTTGGTCGAGCGTTTCTTCCACTCCTTGTGTGACAGATAGTAGGAAGCGACTTCCGAGAAGAGCGGATTTTCGGATGGAGCCCCAACTTCGGATTTGATCCTGCCATCCTGCTTCATCGCGCCCACCAACTGCCATCCTTCCTCGTCCGACAGTGTTGCATCGCCGACCACCTTGGCGCGTTCCAGCTTGCGCCCGGTCTTCGGGTCTTCAATCTGCCAAACGTAAACTAGCCTTTCTTTTGGTCTACGAAACCATCCCTGAGCCATTTATTTCCCCCTTTTTGCGGCTCGGGGACTGCCGGACTCATTGTCTGGCCGGACGGTGCCCTGGGACAAGCCCCATTTCTCAAGCTCTGAAATGCGGTAGCGCCATTGCTTGCGGGAGCCGACACCGAAAGGGTGGGCGGGGATTAGACCGAGGCGGGAGAGCTTCAGGAGATATTTGCGTGTGATTGATAGAAACCTAGACGCGACCGTCGCGTCTACGAAGTATTCCGTCTGTAAACATTGGGAGCAGGGCCCCTGCTCGTGGGTGGGTTCATTGCGATTTAGCTGCGACTTGAGAGAATTCAAACATGTTGCCTCGACTGTTTCAACTGAGCCGCCCGTCGTCCTTGTAGATCGACGCTGGGCGACCCATGCTGTTTGCATCGAGCGTCTAGGAGAATTGCCACGGAGCCGTGGCTTGTCAACATCGACGCCCGATGCTAAGTGTCTAATACTCGATATTTTGGCGAATCCTCGGCTCTTTTAGGGGGCCGTGCTCAGGCAAGGTCTTGCCGGTCACAGACTTACACCTCTTGGGGGAACAGGCGGCTCCGCTTTTTCCAAGGCAGGGTGGAACAGCCCTGCAATGTGGGCCGTCGAGCGACTACTCGAACGGGCACAAGCCGGGAGCAGCCAGCCCCCATTCCCGCCCTCTTCACTCATCTTCAAACCGACAGAGCTATTCTGACGGCTTCCAAGCACTCTGAACTTCGTCATTCTCCCGCGAAAGGGCTGAGTGGTCTTTCGCGTGGTTGACGGGCTAGTAGACGGACGCCTCGTTGAGCCCGAGCTTTGCCGCGATCTCCGGGTACCGGGCGCAAAGACGCCAGAAATTCTTCCGGGCCTGCGCCGGTGGGCAACTCCGGCCGTAGGTTGGCTGGTTCAGGGCGAGCGCCTTCCAGCGCCAAAGCTTCTTGCGAATGAGGGCATCGCGAATTGGTTTTCGTGCATTCATGACTGCGTTTTTCTCCAAAAAGTTGTTTCGAGCCCACCATCTGGCGGCCTCAATTTCGCGCTCGTTTGAGACGCAGGTTAGAAGTTTTCCCAGAATTGATGGCATTTCTGTATCCGGGCGGGTCGGAGTAGATACAGAACCGCCACGATTTCTGGCTCTAAGAATGGGTTTTGAAAGTCCGCGAATTGCCCCTGAACAATCCCGCGAATTACCTCGATTGGACCTTCATCGCACCTTGAAAGAGCACCGAGTTGACTCTCACTGGCAGAGACATCAAGAAAGTCAGGATTAAGCGGGCCGCCGGTGCACGATCTGTGCTGTCTGAGAACGTCGGCTGTGGAAACGCGTCGGAACCCCACTGCCCGAGAACAAGCCCTACTGAATCGCCTTCTCCAAGCCCTCATAGCTATTGCCAGTCTCAGCCATGACCGGGTCAATTTCATGTTTGAGACGGAATCCCTTCCAGAAGCGAACGCTGCCAGAACGTGAGTCAGTGAACCGTCCCTGCATCTTCTCGTTAAACTCGGACAAGGTAAGGATGTAGTGTTCTCCCACTTCTTCCGCCCAGCGTTTGTAGGCGTTGTACGTGACGCGTTTGGGAGACGTAAACTCCTCGCCAACGACGAACTCGTCGTCCACGAACCGTCCGATAGTGTCCTGATTCTTGCGATATTGAGCCATGTCCTCGCGCATGGAGGCCGGAGGATTCAACCCCTGCCTCGGAAGCCTAGCCAACTCGCGCCGCAGTAATCATCCATGCTCACAGTTTCATCCACTGACCGCGTCTTCATTCTTGCCGGAGCAGGACTCAGTGCCGAAAGCGGCATCCCAACTTTCCGTGGCGTGGGTGGACTCTGGCGGAATTACCGGATCGAGGAGGTCGCCTCGCCCTTAGCTTGGCACCGCGATCCGAGGCTGGTGTGGGAGTTCTATTCCATGCGGCGGCGGGTTGCTTCGGCAGCCAAACCCAACCCGGCGCACTTCGCCCTCGCCAAACTTCAAGACACGTTGCAAGACCGCCTGTTCATCTGCACCCAGAACGTGGACAACCTCCACGAGAAGGCGGGTTCGAGGAACGTCGTCCACATGCACGGCGAACTTTTCAAGAGCCGCTGCGACACTTGCAGCCGCCGTCCGTTTGACGACACGAGTCTCTACGAACCGCCAGCCGAGGTTCCCCGATGCACATGCGGCGGTGGGATTCGCCCGCACATCTGCTGGTTCGGCGAAGTGCCGTTCGAGTTGGATCGCATCTTTTATGCTCTGGACGCCTGCACCCTGTTCGTAGCCGTAGGAACTTCAGGCGTGGTCGAGCCCGCTGCCAGCTTTGTTACTCAAGTCAGTAGTCGTGCGCGGACAGTCTATGTCGGACCGGAGAATCCTGCGAACGCTTCCTCGTTCACAGAATGCTATTTGGGGAAAGCAGGGCAGGTTCTGCCTGAACTGTTGGATAGTACGTGATGCTCTAGTCCGCAGGCAGAGGGGTGTTTATCCTGCCTATTTAGGTCAACGACCTGATCCCTGCGCACCGCGCCAGTCCCCCAAATAATTGTCGCCACCGCTGTGATTTTCATAGGCTCTGCTGCGAATAACAGTTTGAGCAGGAAAAGCACGAGAAAGCAGCCGTCAAGAATACAGAAAGAACCGGATGACCACACCAGCATTGCAAGAGCGGTTTCAAATTCTTGTGGATGAGCACAAGAAGATGCTCTACAAGGTCTGCAACTCCTACTGTAGGAACCGGGATGACCGTGAAGACCTTGCGCAAGAAATCATCGTGCAGTTGTGGCGATCCTTCGGCACGTTCGATGAACGCTGTCGGTTCTCTACGTGGATGTACCGGATAGCTCTCAACGTCGCTATTTCCTTTTATCGCCGTGAGAGCACAAGAACACGGCACGTGCTCTCGGATGACGAGCGTCTCCTGAACGCGGTCGATGAGAGAACATGCCAGCCCCCAGAAATACAGGCTCTTTACCAGTTCATTGAGGGATTGGAACCCCTGAATCGGGCACTGGTTCTGCTGTACCTAGACGGCCACAGCTACAGGGATATGGCGGAAGTGCTGGGCATCAGTGAGACAAATGTTGCGACCAAGATCAGCAGACTGAAGCAGGAGATTAAACAGGAATTGGGCGGAACGGCACGAGTTTGAGGAGGAATCAATCATGTTGGATTTGGATGAAATGAAGCAGACGTGGGCAGAACAAGATCGAAAGCTCGAAGAGAGTATTCGTTTGAACAAGCAGCTTCTAACCGCTGCCCACCTGAACGGGGCGAGGTCTGCGTTGCAGCGCCTCACTTTCTTTCTTAGCTTGGGTGCGGTCGTTTGGCTGGCAATTGTCGTGGCGCTCGGCAATTTTACCTACGAGCACGTCACGATGGTGCGGCTTGCCTTGCCTGCCGTCGCATTGGATTTATTCGCAATCGGTATGCTTGCCGCAACGGTAGCACAGATCGCTGGCGTCCGGCGTATTGACTACGGGAAGCCCATTGCCACGATTCAGAGACAGTTTGAGAGCCTTCGAGTGCTGCGGATTCGGACTGTCCAGTGGGGGTTGCTGGCGGGAACAGTGGTTTGGGCTCCGTTCCTTATTGTCGCGTCTAAAGCATTCCTCGGAGTCGAAGGCTTTAGTGTCCCTTGGTTATGGACGAACTTGGTGTTCGGATTGTCGCTGATCCCCCTTGCGATCTGGTTGTCGAAGAAATTTGGTGACCGCATGGGACAGTTTCCCTTCGTTCAGCGGCTGATGAACGATATTGCCGGTTGCAACCTGAACGAGGCTACAGGCTTCCTCGCAACGGTTTCCGAGTTTGAACATGAATGATCATTCTGCCTGTGTCCGAGCCTACGCACTGGATCGCAGTTCTCCCGACTGCTTTGCCGGAGCCAACACGATCAGCGCAACGCCGACAATAACAAGCGCAGGTACGTCGCCCAGCAGATGTCCGCGTTCGCTCGCATTCTGGAATGCCTGCACCGCCATAATCGCGGCATGAACGAGGCTCGACCATGCGGTGAAGGCGATGAGGCTCCGATTCTCAGACGGATTGCGAGATGCGAGCAGTAGGAAAATCCCAAGCGTGGCATACACGCCAAGGATCATCTGCTCGTATTCCGGCTGATTAGGCTGCCATCGCCACCCGCTCGGCCATAGAAACATCATCAGCGGGTAGACACCAAGTAAAAAGATCAACCCCACCAACACCAACAAAAGCTTCAGTGCCCGTTCTCGATTCATGGTGTCCTCCTGTCAAAAGACTGGATCGTGAAAAGTACCGTACACGTTCCTGTCGCAAGACCCTCGACGGGGAATGTTAGGTCTCACGGCAGCGAAACGTCAATCGCGACGCATAAAAAGAAGAAAGGCGGCTATTGCAACTTCGCGTACTCGACCTTGGCTTGCTTCAGGATGGGGACTGTCAGGTTGCCTACACAACGGCTGCCAATACCCGGTCGATTGACTTCGCCGGAGCCAGCGCGAGCAGGGCTACGCCAATGACAACGAAGAAGGTCACGCCCATCAGTTCTCTGCGAGCGATCATGTCGAGTAACGCTTGGAAGGACATTACCGCTGCGTGCGCGAAGCTCGACCACGCCGCAAAGGCGATCAGGCTGCGGTGCGCCGGGGGGTTGCGCGAAGCAAGCAGCAAGAAGATGCCGAGCGTTGCGTAAAGACTCATCATCATCGCCAGCGCGGGGTCTTGCTTCCCATCAGAACTAGCGGATAAAGGGCAGCGCAAAAAAGCACTCCCACGACTACGAGCACGATCTTGAGCGCACGTTCTCGCTTCATCGTCGCCTCCTATGTTTCCGCTGCTATTCTGCTAGTTCGCTTTCCTCTGGCGCATCGGTTGGGCTTGCGAACTCAATGCGGTAGCCGTCAGGATCGGTGAGTGGAACTACCCAAAGACGATTGCCAACGAATGGGCGTTTCCGCGTCTGTATTCCACGCGACTTGAACTCGCGATAGAGCGCGAGCGCGTCTTCGCACTGGAAACAGACGTTCACTCCAGTCCCCAGAGTTTCGTGTGGCTGGCGCTCCGGCAGGAACTCTTGAAGCATGATGGCGGCATCCCCAAGCTGAAGCCAGCACCAACGAATCCTACCGTCTGGCTTGTCCTCCTTACGATTCGGAATCCACCTGTGCTTCATTTTGAAGCCAAGCCCGTCAACATAGAACCGCAGCGAGGCTTCCATGTTGGTCACGCCGAAAAAGGGCACCGCCTGCTTGACGTTAACGCTCGTAGTGGACGCGACGGTCATGCTTCCTCTCCCCAACGTCAATGCCTATCGTAGCAATATAAGGTCTGTCGCTCTCGGATTGCTCGGAAGCCAGCCAGAATCAGACAGGCTTGGGGCGGTGTCGCGACGGCGAATGGCGTGCCTCATGCGCGGTCACGAACTTGTGAGCCATGCCGAGCAAGTCCCGCAGGACATCGGGTGTGACGCGGGACAGGCGAACCAGCACGGCGCTGTAGCCGAGATAGTGGTCGGTCACGTAGTAAACATCGGGAGCGGTTGCGAGCAGTTCGGCGCGGTCGTCGAAACCGACGCGAACGGCAAGCGAACTCGGCTCAGCCGAACGATTAACGGGCACACATGCCAAAAGTTTTCCGTGAACCTTGAGCGCGGGTGCTCCGTATGCTGTGCTCTCCTCTACGCCGGGCAAAGCCAAGCTGATCTTCCGTACAGCGTCGAAGTCAATTGTGCTCGCGTGTTTCTTCGAGCTTTTGATCGGTTTCGGCGATCTTCCATCCGCTCTTGATCGGGGCTTCGACGTTCGTGCGCCCGGAATTTTGCCGATCCGAGCATCTCCAGCCAGCACAAGCTCGCATGCCCGCAGCGCCGCTGATTCAAAGTCAGGCGCATCGACTGGTAGGACTTGCCAGCCCGTTACCTGTTTACCCAATACTTGAACCGACCGCATGTTTGGGAACTCGCGCCGCAGGCTCTGGTGGTGTTCTTGAGTAGTGGCGAGCCATACGCCGTTATCCGCAGTGCTTTTAGGCTTGTCGCGTAGGATCAACACGATTTTGTCTTTTACATAGATTGCAAGGCAGCCAAACATCGGACGAGTGTACGGCGATAGTGTGGCAATCGCATCAAGCACGAACGCATGTGGAATGGGTTTGCGGTGCTTGGGCAGCAAACTCGCATCAACCTTCAGCCCACGTTGTCTACGCATGGTGCCCTCCTTACCCCACCTCGACGGCGGGGTACTTCTCGACGTACTCCTCGCCATTGCAGCCGTAGTAGGAGACAGTGCGGGCGCTGAAATCAACGTCGTATCGCACGACGCCCGCACGCCAAGAGGCTGCTACGAACTCAGGGAAGGTGCTGTTGCCAGCCTGATCGGTTCGCAGGGCTGCAATCAGAGCTTCGCGATCAAACGGTGGGACGTCCACGGTGCCGGACACGAGCGGGGTGCCCTGCGTGACGACCGCTCCCTCGTTCGTGATGAATAGGCTTTGAGCGGATGGCAGACTCCAGATGTTGCGCGTGACGCCTGCTTGGCGAAGCGTCTCAGCCAAATAAGGAAAGCCTCCCACCTTGGGTCTGATTGCCATCGCCTTCCGCTGTGCAGCTTCTAGGTTCTCTATTGCCTCGCTCATCTGCTTTTCTCCTCGCTGCGCGATGTCATGTGAGATTAGCATTCCCCTCGCATCTCTGAGCAAGACAAACGCCGTTGCATGTTCGCCTTCTTGTCAGTTTGGACTGTGTGGGACGCGAGCGGCTATTGCAGCTTCGCGTATTCCGCTTTGGCTTCCTTCAGAATGGGGATGTCGGGGTCGGCGTCTTTCCAGAGGGTGAGGAAATCTTTGTAGGCGGCAAGCGCCCGGACGCGGGCGGCATCGGCATCCGCTCCCTGCGAGGTTCTCGCCTGCAAGACATTGGCACGAGCCACCCCGAGATGTGCCAACGCTCCGGTCCAGCAGTTCCACACAATGCCGCTGTGGTCGAGAATTTTCTGAAACTCGGCAGCGGCAGCGGTACCTTGTCCGGCTGCCAAGTATGCCTCGCCGTGCAGATATGTGGGATAGAGACAGGAAATATTGTTGACGAACCCAATTGCTCCCAATTCGATGGAGGTAGAGGAAGTTGCCTCCAAAGCATTCAGGGCGCCAGCCGGGTTCTTTCTCGCCAGCGCAGACTGTGCCCGAATCGCAGGCAGCCAAAGCGACTTCATCTGCGTGTCCATCGGGAAGCGTTTGCCCAAGTCTTGCGCTAAGGCTTTGGCCCTTGCCGTATCGCCAACCATGGCAAATGCTAGCGCGGCTTCGCTCTTGACCCCCTGACTCGCAGCAGCAAGTTTCAAAGCCTGTGCCGCAGAATCTTTCGCCTCCGCAAACTTTTCATAAGCTGCTTGTTGCACCGCAGCGTTCGCGAAATAGACCGCTCCGGCTTCTTTGTTGTCCGCCCGTACAGCGGAGTCCACCGCCCTCTGAGTGAGTTCTCTTGCCTTGCCCACACGACCGTGGTACGCCTCCGTGTCGGCGGACAATGCAAGTCCAAAGTTCTCGGCTTCGGGCTGGCCCGCTAACCATTGCTGCTGTTCCGCCATCGCCGCTGAGTCCGCCCCGAAAAAAGCCAGAGCATAAAGGTCATTGTGGATCGGAAACTCGTCCAGTTTTCGCGTCTGCGCCTCGTGGATGATATTTCGGGCTTCATCGAAGTGCTGCAATGCTAGGTAGTAGCCAGCCAAATTACTGTATGGTGCGGGGTCATCAGGCACAAGGCGCATATTCTCTTTTGTCAGCTCCACGGCCTTCTCGTACTGCCCTTGCACACTCAATACCAAACCTAAATAACCGTACACTCCGCCAATGCGCGGATAGCTGCCGATCCACTCTCGATAAGTCTGGGCCGCTTTATCTAAGTCCCCGGTTACAATCCGGTGGTAGTCAGCGGTGATCGCCAACTTTTCCCACTCGCTGGTACGTTCCCGCAATTCAAATGCCTTCGTGTAGTACTCATTGGCTCGCTCCGTTTGGCCCAGACCGAAATAGGCGTTCCCCACAGCCCTGTAACCCATGGCGAAATTCGGATCAAGCTCGATTGCTCGTTTGTGGAATGTCAGGGCGGCGGCTAAGTCGCCCGCTGCCCAGCCAAGGCTGTATGCCTTCAGCGCTTCGAGTGAAGGGGTGGTGGCCTCTGCCAGCGGAAGGTCGAACTTCTTCACCGTAGCCAGAGATTCGCCGAGTTCGCCGCGCAATTTGGATGCCGCATTCCCGAGCGCGTCCAGCACCTTCTCCTTGGACGCTGCCGTGACCTGATTCTGTGCCAACGTGTCTCCGCTCTGGCAATTCACCGCCTTCAAACCCAGCACGTATTCGCTGCCCAGATTGGCAATCGATCCTACAAGATAAGCCTTGCTGCCCGCTCGCTGGCAAAGCTCCCGGCCTATTTCGGGCGTGAGTTTCGTGTTGAGCGGGTGAGTCATCTGTTGCAAGGTCTTCGCCACTTCGCTGTCGGAGAGCACATTCAAGAAAGGCGATTGACGTAGGGAGACGCTGAGCGCCGTCTTCAGCGTGTCGTCGAAGATGGCATCGCCCGTGCTGTTGGTAAAATCGGTGAGAACAATGGTGTCCTTCTCGGTCAAGTGCTGGCTTTGCTGACGCGACCGATAGTAAAGCCCGCCCGCCACGAGCAAGGCGATCAGCAGGACGGGAACCGCAACCTTCCAGAGTGTCCCGCCTTGAATCGCAGGCGTGCCCGCGCTTGTCGCAGGACTGCGCCCGCTCTCGGAGTCCCGCTTCAGCCGTTGCAGGTCGGCTCGCATCTCCGCTGCGCTCTGATAGCGCAGGTTACGGTCTTTCTCCAGCGCCTTGTTGATGATCCGTTCCAGTTCGGGCGGTACGTCGGGATTCAGCCGCACCGCGGACGTGGGAGTCCCGTCGAGAATGGCTTTGAAGATGACTCCCGAGCTTTCCCCACGGAAGGGCAACGCCCCAGTTGCCATCTCATAAAGCACCGCGCCAAACGAGAACAAGTCCGTCCGCGCATCGAGTTCTTTGGCACGCACCTGCTCCGGTGACATGTAGGCGACGGTGCCCAGCGTGGAGCCGGGACTAGTCAGATGTTGCTCGTCAATGGTTCCTGTCTGCGTGTTGGCCGCTGCCATCTGGCTCGACGAACTTGTCGTAGGTGTGACTTTGGCCAACCCGAAGTCCAGAATCTTGGCGTGACCACGCTTGGTCATGAAGATATTTGCGGGCTTAATATCGCGGTGGACAATGCCTTCTGCGTGGGCTGCGTCCAGTCCATCAGCAATCTCGATGGCTGCCGACAGGAGCGTCTCGGTTTCCAAAGGTCGTCCAGTGATCATGTGCTTCAGCGTCACGCCATCTAGGTACTCCATGGCGATGAAGCGTTTACCGTCGTGCTCGCCGATTTCGTAGATCGTGCAGATATTGGGATGGTTCAGGGCGGAAGCAGCCCGAGCCTCGCGGCGGAAGCGTTCCAGAGCCTGCGGGTCTTGGGCTAATTCTACGGGCAGGAATTTAAGGGCGACGAAGCGGCCAAGCTCGGTGTCCTCAGCTTTATAAACCACGCCCATGCCGCCGCCGCCCAGCTTCTCGACGATGCGGTAGTGCGAGATGGTTTGGCCGATCACTGGCGCGAATCTTACGTCTGCGAAACGGGCACGTCAATGAAAGCCATGGAGTTGACAGGACCTCACAAGAATACTTGACGTAAAATCTCTATTGCACGCATTGACCCCGCAACGGGGGTTTTGAGCGTAAACGCCTATTTTCGTTTCTTTGCCTGAAATCAACGAACCTAAGGAGGCGCACATGAATTGTAAAAGACTCGGATCGTCATGCTTTGTTCTAGTCCTCTGTTTCTTAATGCAGCCAGCTACAGTCCAGCCGGTCATCGCTCAGCAGGAATCGGAGAAGACCTTGGTGCAGGAGGGCCATCTTGCTGGCGCGGACAATGTGCGCCTGTTCTATCGCAGGGTCGGCGAAGGAAGTGACTTCATCGTACTCCTGCACGGAGGACCGGGTGCCAGCTTGGCAAATGGCGAGTTCCTTGGGGACGCGTTAGCGGACAAGAAGCATACGGTAATCATGTACGATCAGCGGGGCGGGGGCCGCTCCGATGTTGTGAAAGATCCGAGCATGCTTACCGCCGCGAGCCACGTTCGCGACCTTGAGGCACTCCGCGAACACTTCCGCATCCCAAAAATGAGCTTGATCGGTGTGTCGTGGGGCTCTATATTGGCGGCGCTTTATGCGGACGCTCACCCCGAGCGGGTCGCGCGAATCGTTTTCTTGGATCCCATGTACCCCGCCGACAAACCATACTCTCAGCAACGCGATGAGAAAATTGAATCCCTGATTGCTCCTAAGGACGCGGATCGCCTGAAGGAAATCGAAAAGGGATGGGGAACGGCAAGCGATGATCAGATCCGAGCGATGTGCATGGAGAAATTTCGTATCCTCACGGGTCCATATCTTTTCAATCCTAGTAGCTACGATGCCAGCAGGCTGGAGGCTACGATTTACGGCAGGGAAATAGCAGGTGTATGCAGCGTACCTCCGGCTGCTATCAGGAATCTGGATCTCGTAGCTGATGCGGTCATGAGCTCGCTCGGCGATTTTGACTTGCGTCCGATGCTCGCAAAGCTGAAGGTTCCCGTCTTGGTGGTCGAGGGCGAAAAAACCAATGTCCCGCTCGATGCCACTCGGGAATGGGTCAAAGCTGTTTCGGGAGCCAGACTTTTGTTGATTCCAGACGCGGGCCATATGGCTTTGGAGGAAAAGCCAGAAGCGGTCCACGAAATCGGGGCCTTCCTAAGTGGCCAATGGCCGCCTACTGCTAACGAGATCAGAGGGTCAAGGTAACAACTTGCCCTGTGGCCTTCCGATAATTGGCGACAAGTCTCGATTACGGTCATTGACCCCAGCCGGGTGTGCCCAGTGGACTTTGCCACGAGCCGCCGATGAGCCTTACGATGGCGTCGTAAATGTGGTTGGGGAACCCAAGTCCCACCATTTCAAGCTTTCCCAAGCCCTCGCCAATCAGGTGGTTCGAAAGGGTGTCTGCGGCGACTTCATTTTATGCGGCCTTTCGCCCCCTGTTTCGGCAGACTGGTCGCTGGTACACAGGTATACCTTGTTGACCAGTTGGCTGTGCCAAAATCCTCGTTTGACCGAACTTTTGCAATCGGATCCGAAGAACACAAAAGCGCCGGGGCAAATGGATAACTTGCTATCGCCCGGGTTCCTCGATAGTCAAAATGCGATCTACTGCGAGGTCGTGGAGTGTCTGTTTGATGCCGCTGGGCCAGCGGATTTCCAAATCTTTGATGCGTTGATTCCTCCCTAAACCAAAATGCACCCGGCTGTCGCTGGAGGAGGCATAGCCCACCGCAGTGGTCACTTCGTTCCACTGCGAGTGGCCGTCTTCGGTCGTGATGTGAATCTGTGCGCCGATCCCCATGCGATTGCTCTTTGTGCCCACCAGTTTAAGGAGGACCCAATGGTTGCCCGTGTCGGAGATGTTGTGAAAAAGCTTGACCTGGCCTCCAAGTACAGAAACGACCACATCCACGCGGCCATCGTTGTCGAGATCGCCGAAAGCAGCGCCGCGGTGGGCCGCTTCCAGTTGGAAATCTGGCCCGGCCGCAGCGCTGACCTCCTGGAACTTCCCGTTTCCAAGATTGCGGAATATCGAATTTGACTCCGGATATTTCCGGCTCGGAATCAACTCGCTGATGTTGTCGAGCACGTTCGCCCGGGCAACGAACAAATCCTTCCAGCCGTCGTTATCGAAATCGTAAATCCCGTTGCCCCATCCTGACATTTCGGTCGTTGCCTGCAAACCACTGGCCCACGTCAGGTCGTCGAAATCCCCGTGACCGCTGTTAATCAGCAATGGGAAACTCTGGTGCTCGACCGCGGTGTACCAGATGTCGGGCCGTCCATCGTTGTTGACATCGCGGAAATCAGATCCCATGCCAGATAACGTGGACCCGTCAGGCGCGTAGGCAACGCCTGCCGCCACGCCCACTTCCTCGAACCTCTTCCCGCCAAGGTTGTGGAAAAGGAACGCAGGAGTCGTATCATTCGTTACAAAAGCGTCCAGGAACCCATCGCCGTCATAGTCCGCGAAGGAAACGCTCATGCCCTTGCCCATGTGCCCGGCGATCCCCGTCTCCCGGGAAACGTCGGTGAATGTCCCGTCGCCATTGTTGCGGTAGAGCGTGTCGTGCAGGGAAGCATAGAGTGTGGGATGGCAGTAGGCCCGCATCCCGTTCTTAAGCGTGCAGTAAGGATCTTTGTTGACTTCCCAGACGCAGTAGTTGACCACGAAGAGATCGAGCAACCCATCATTGTTATAGTCGAACCAGCCCGCGCCCACGGACCACATCTTCTTCCCATTCATCTGAGCGCCCGCGAGCCCTGCCTTCGCGGTCACGTCCGTAAATGTGCCGTCGCCATTGTTATGGAAAAGTTGGTTGCCCGTGACGTTGGCCAGAAACAGGTCGGGCCGTCCGTCGTTGTCGTAATCGCCTACCGCGACTCCCATCCCGTAGCCCGCTCCGGCCAGGCCCGCGCGCTCCGTAACGTCGGTGAACGTGCCATCGTGGTTGTTGCGAAACAGCCGGTTCCAGTAGGCGGGCGATTCTTTCTGGAGCGAAGGAACGGCCGCGCCGTTGACCAGATAGATATCCAGATATCCGTCGCCGTCGTAGTCGAGCAGCGCGACCCCGGCGACCATGGTTTCAACCTGATTCTTGTTCGCGGTCGGCGAGTTTTGGGTGACAAAGCGAAGCCCAGCCTTGGTTGCGATTTCTTCAAACTTGATCGTCGCCGGATTGCCCGGTGTTGGGCCGTAAGAATTCATCCGGCCCGCCGGGAAAGAACTGAATAAGAGGCTGAAGGCGAGAATAAAAGTCAGATTACGCATGCTGTGTCGGTAACCAAGCTTTCTTCATTCCTTGTTGCGCTTCCTCATTCTTCATTAACGTCTTCCGGGCAAGACCGGTGCGCTGATTCTCAGCCTTCCATGAGCATCGTGATGGCGGCATCGATGTTGAGCACGTTAAGGTTATATCAGTTGGTCAGCGGGTCAAAGGCATCGGCAAATCCATTTGTCATGGAATGGATGGGTGCGGCGTTCGAGGTATGGGGTTACTCCTGCCCCTCTCGGAGCTTCTTTAAGGCAGCGGCTGCGTCATCTTTACGGCCAAGCTTCTGGTACGCCCGTGCCAGCAGGAAGTACGCCTGATTCATGTGAGGGTCGAGCTGTACGGCGCGCTCGAGCTCGGGGACCGCCGCCTCGAATTTTCCGTTCTGCACCCAGGCGCTGCCCAGGGCCAACCGGGCGTCAGGCGACACAGGATCGATGCGAATCGACTCACTCAAGTAATGGATTGCGCGGTCATATTCTTGTGTGAAGGTGTAGCAGACCCCCAGCCCATGGGCGACGTCATAGTTGAGCGGTCCTGCTTGTTCCGCCTTGGTATAGTAGTCGATCGCTTCATCGTACTTCGATTGTGAGCGTTTCAGGTTCCCGAGTTCCGCCAGCACTTCAAGGGAATTCGGTTTCGCATTCAGGGCTGCGAGGAATTCGTTTTCCGCCTCCGTCGGCCGGTCGGCAGCAAGCGCCGCTTCGCCCATAAGCTGGTGAACGCGGTAGTAGTCAGGGGCCATCGCAAAGAGCTTTTGGTATTCCTGCTGCGCTTGCGTCTTTGTGGCCAGCCAAAGGTAGTAGTGTGCGTCCACATTACGCGGATCGGCAGCCAGCGCCTTTCGCAATTCCGCGATCGCCTGCTCGGGGTGGTTGACGGTCAGCTCTGCGCGAGCCAGCACCACATGCATTGCTGCACTGCCGGGATGGCCTTTCAAGTACTGCCGCGCGATTTGCGAAGCGCGACCGTATTCACCGCGATACCAGCGCGTGGTCTGCCTCCGTCAGTTCCCGGGACTGCGCGCAGGCTGCGCCGCACAGGGTCGCAACCTGCAGAAGCAAGGCGCCAATCAGCTTCACTGTCAAACTCTGGTGCCTCTCCGATCCTAGTTTCCTGAATTATCGAACGGCCTGATTTCGATAATACGGGACAATTCCTGGCTCTTCTCTTCGGCAGCCTTCTTGAGTTCTTCGACGCGTTGCGATTGGGAATCGCGGCGCGCATCTCCGGTCTTGGCGTACAGCAATAGCAGATTAAGGTTCGCCTGATAATGGTCTGGCCTGAGGGCAAGCGCGTGATCCAGTGCCCCCTGCGCTTGCCGATACTCCTTCTTCGCCAAAAAAGAGCGCCCCAGTTCAGCGAGCGCGTCAGGGTAATCGGGATTCGACTTCAATGACAGCTGTAATTCCTGGATCGCGCCTTGGGGGTCGTCTTCCTGGTTCAAAAGGCGCCCCAGATAATAATGAGCCGTGGATGCTGTTTCGGAATGGTTCGCGCTCTCGCGAAGCAACGGTAGCCCGGCTTCGTAATTCTTAGCCCTGACATAGGCCGCACCGAGGGCCAACTTTCCCCGTGGGTCTTGCGGCTTGAGTCTTAGATACTTCTGGAAATACGGGATTGCCTGCTCCGGACCCTGCTCGAATACGGAGACCGCGCCCATGGAGTAGTTGTACGCAGGGTTATCAGGATCGAGAGCAAGAGCCTTGCCCATCGCCTTTTGGGCTTCCGCGAGAAGGTTCGATTGCAGGCACAGGATACCAAAGTAGTACGGAATCGTAGCGTCCTTTGGATTCAAGTCCTCAGCGTGCGCCAAATAACCCAGCGCCCCTTGGTAATCCTTTTGTTCTTGCCCAACCCGTGCCAGGTCAAGAAGGATGCCGGCCGAGGAAGAACCGAGACTGGAAAAGGCCTGTTCCAAGGCGCTGCGCGCGTCTGAGAGTTTTCCAGTCTTTTCGTAGGCCAGCCCCAGCGTGCGCAGAGATTGGCCAGAGAGCGCCCGACGTTTAGCCAGAGCTTCTTCCAGTCCCACGATGAGATCCTCGCGTTTGGCCGAGGCCAGCACGGGCGCAATCATTTGCGCATCGGCTTCGGAAAAATCGGGGCCGGAACGCAAGCGAGCCGCACACTGATCGGTGTGCATCCGGTCGCCAAGACCCGCCAGGTCCGCGCAACGCACCGCTAGCGCCTGGCTGCTGTCTTGGCTGTCAGGCGGAAGATGGGACAAATACCCCTGCGATTTCGCGTACCGGCTTTGCTCCATCGAGAGCACAGCGGCCTGGTAGTTCGCTTCAGGATTGGCAGGATCGAACTTAAGCAATTGCTCATATACGGCAAGCGCTTTGGCTTTACTTTTAGGGTCCCGACTAGCGTTCTCTTGATAAAGACGTGCCAGATTCAAGTAGGGGGCAGTGAAGGTCGGGGTGCGGCTTATAGCGATCGTGAAACTTCCTTCTGCGCCGGCGTAGTCTCCTGCCTTAGCCTCGATGACTCCAAGCAGGTTATCGAGACCGGAATCGGTCATTCCCTTCTGCGCCTCATAAACCCTCTGCCTGGCAGCATCAAGGTCATCCCGGTCGATAAGATCTTGGATCTCTATAATGACCTTTTCCCGCTCGGTTGGGGAACTGGATTGGCAAAGAGCTGAATTGCTAAAGAGTGCGAAGCCGCAAAAAACAACCAACGGCAGCGCCACATGTGACCAGCAGAAATTCATGCTCTCATTCCACGGGATAAGGGGGGACGCAGGAAGTTGAGTTAATTGTATATCGCTGCCGCCGAGCGGAGAAGTAAAATGTCCCTTGGGATGAATCGAACCTGGATCCTTGCTGCGCTGGTCCCCTTGTTTATATACGCTGGTCCGTCTGCGGGCCAGAACGCGACGTTACCTGGCCGGGAGCAACTTGCCAAAGGAATTTGCTGCGCTGAGGGCGGGTGACCTGGATTCCGCCGAGAAGGTTTTCACTCTGGCCCTGCACCAAGGTGTGAGATCCCCCCTCGTCTATCACAATCTGGGCGTTATTGCGCAGGAGCGCGGTCAACACGAGCAGGCCGTTGCAAGATTCCGTGAGACCCTGCAATTGCAGCCAGAGTTTGGCCCGGCACACTTGCTGTTGGGCGTCAGTTGGCTGGCGCTCGGCAAGAATGCAGAAGCCGCCCGTGAGCTAAAGATCGCGGAGAAACTGATGCCAGCCGAGCCGCAGGTACATTTGCAGCTGGCGCGTGCCTACGACGCTCTGGAGGAGCATTTTGCTGCGGTCGATCAGTATCGGCAACTCACCAGGCTGGCGCCCCGAGATGCCGAATACGTGTATTTGTTGGCCAGAAGCTGGGCAGAGCTTTCTCGATCATCGTTGAAGGAGATCGCCAAGCTCGATTCCAACTCCGCGCGTCTGCACCAAGCGCTTTCCCAGGAAGTTTGGAACCAGGGGAAGTATGATCAGGCATTGACGTCTTTTCAAAAGGCGGCTGACGTTGACCCCAAGCTTCCCGAAATTCATTTGGCGATGTCGCTCATCTATTTGCAACAGAAGAAATACGATGAAGCGCTTGCGGAGATCGAACGCGAGTTGTACCTGGTTCCTGACAGTCAGGCGGCGCTGGCGACGAGAGCGAAAATTGCAGCGGCTAAGCCGGCTTCTGCCCCTTAGGAAACGCAATGCTCCGTAATTCCCGGCCGTCGAAACGGGTGCGCGCACTAATTGTCGAGGTCCTGCTCACCGGATGGCTTTCGCTTCCGCTCGTTGCGCAACAAGCCCCGGAGCCCGAGGCGTTGCCAGTATTGGGCGCTCCGGGATCGCTCGCAGAGCTTCAGCTTGAACCCTCCCGAAAAGCTGAATTGGAGAGCGCTTTGAAGCGCCGCGACTACAAGCGCGCCGAGACCATTCTGCTAGAGGAGACGCAACGCGACCCAAAGTCAGTCCGCACCGCCAAGCTTTATACCCTTGTGGGACATATACTTTTCCTCGACGACCAATACCTCAATTCGGCAATTGCGTGGAAGAAAGCTGAAGCGATCGCTTCGCTTGACGATCAGACCAGATTTTCGCTGGCCATGGCCTACCTCCGGCTTAACCGGCGGGACTGGGGGCGAGACGAACTCCAGAGACTTGCCCGGAGCGATCCCCAGAACCCTCTCTACCTCTACTGGTTGGCCAGGCTGGACTATGATGCACGGGTATACACCACGGCCATTAGCAGGTTACAGCGTGTGATTGAGCTCGATCCAAACATGATGCGCGCCTACAACAGCCTGGGGCTGTGCTATGACTCCTTGGGCCGGTTTGACGAAGCCATCCAGAGCTTTGCCCGCGCCATCGAGCTCAATCGCAGGCAGGAGCAGCCTTCGGCGTGGCCGTCCTTGAATCTCGTCGTCTCCCTCATATCGCTGAATCGCCTCGATGAAGCTGAAGTGCGACTGCACGAAGCCTTGAGCTACAACCCCAAGTTTCCTCAAGCTCACTACCAGCTGGGGCGGGTGTTAGAAAAGGAGGGGAAACTCGTAGAAGCCATCGCTCCTCTGCAACGGGCGATCGAGTTGGATCCTTCGTATCCAGAGCCTCACTATACCCTGGGTAGAATCTATCAGCGACAAGGGAAGCGAGAAGAAGCGCAAGAACAGATGGAGAAGTTCAAAAAGTTGAGAGGGGAACCTTCCCCTCTACAGAGTGCCCAGCCGCGTTAAACCCCGGACCTCTGCTAAAGAGTGGAGCGGAAACCTGCCGCAAGGAAAAACCGCCACTCACGATTCCGTGAGTGGCGGGTTCACGCAAAAGCCGGCCTGCCTAGAACTCAATTCTTCCGGCCACCTGTATGGTTCGTGGCTGGCTGACCACTCCATTCCACGTGCCGAAAGGCGCGGACGTGGGGTTGCTAATATCAGTGTTGAAGGCCGTATCGCCTCCGAAGTTCTGGCTCTCGTCATTGATAAAGAAATGGGCGTTGAAGGCATTGAAGAAGTTGGCGCTGAACTTGAAGGTCACTCGTTCAGTGATCCTCGTGTTCTTCGTCAACGAGAAGTCCAATTCCTTGAAGTTGGGCCCACGGAGATTGCTGATGCGGCGCCCATAGCCCGAATAGCCTAGTGTCGCGAAGCTGCTGTAGGGCTCGAAAGCATTTAGATTGAGCAATGGCTTGGAGGGATCAAAGTGGTTTGGGTCTTGAAGGAACGGATTCACTCCGGGGATCAGGCCGGGTATGCACGCTCCTACGTACGACTTGCAGGTTCCGTTATCGCGGAAAAAGAACGGGATGCCGCGAGAGTAGCGGTAAATCGGACTGAACTGGAATCCCCCCACAACCCTGTCCAGTGCCCCGCCCTTATTCAGAAACCGTTTGTTGTGGCCGAAGGGAAAGTCATAGACAAAGGCCGCCGACACGACTTGCGGCACGTCGTCGGACGCCAGAGTGCGGGAGCGAGAGCGTTGGTAGGGCGAGACAATTCCATACGAGCCGTTATAAATGCCTTGTGTTGATTGCGTATTGGAGGCGGCATCTTCAATGGTCTTGGAGTTGGTGTACGACAACAGCATGTAGATGCCTTTGTCGAGGCGTCGCTCCACACGCCCCTGGAAAGAATGGTAGATAGAGTTGCCGACATTCTCGTTGAGCCCAGCCAGAGTGCTGCAATACTGCGGGTAGGGCAGCAGCGCTTGCCCCACCGTGGCACAAGACACTTGTGAGGCCCATCCTGGATAAGGCTCGGGAACCCCGCTGGAAGGATCCCACGGGTTTGGAAGGTTTGCCCCATTTGCGATCACACGAGGATCATTCGGATTGAGCACATTGAGCGGCTGCAGCGCCGAGAGCAGGTGGGTGCTGTGCGCTCCGACGTAAGCCCCGCTTACGACCGTCTTCCAGGGTAACTGCCGCTCAACCGTCAAGTTCCACTGTTGCGCCCGCCCACGTTTGTTGGCGTTAAATGGGCGGTAGAGCGGGGATAACCCATTGTCAAAACCAGGCGTGAGGCTTGGCGCAAGGCTGGGGGGGGTGGGGTAGCCATTCGCCGGCACGCCCGCTGCCACGCAGAACGCGTTACCAGGCGTCAGACACATTGCGGGAATGACTTGTCCAGTGCTGTTGAGGCCGGGACTGCCGACAGCGGAGTTGATGTTATAGCCGTCCAGGCTATTTCCTCCATTCCAGCCCGGATAGAATGCCTGGCCAAAGAAGATGCCGTATCCGGCACGAACCACCATGTTCGGTCTCACCGCATAGGCTACACCCAGGCGAGGCGCTACCCCCGCATGATCCACCTGCTCTGGGTAGGGCCGGCTGGAGCTGGCGAAAGCCAGGGCTCCCAAAAGATTTCCCGCGTCTGGATTGGGTAAGGTCGGGTCGAAAAACGAAGCGTGGTTATACTTTTCCCGCGTCGGAGTTTCCATATCCCAGCGCAGTCCATAAGCCAGTGTCAACTTGGGAGTGGTGCGCCAGGTATCACCAAAATGGACCGCCCAGGCTGTCTGCCGTACATAGATCGCCGGAACATTGTAGTAACTCACGCTGGCGCCGTTGGCTGCGCCGATAAAGAAATCAGCATTGCCATTGCCGCTTGCGGTGCCCACGTTGTTATTGGCAGTCACGCCCCCAAAGCTGAACGTGCCGCCTTGATTGACCCCGGATTTGGCGTTTCCTTGAGGGGAGCGCCACTCGACGCCAGCCACCAGAGTGTGGCTTCCTACCACCCGACTGAGAATATCGTTGATCGCATAGGTCGGACGAGTGCTGATGTTGTGCCCCGGCGGGCCGCTAGGTTCACCCAACTGCAAGCTGCCAAAACCGAACACGGGAAGGTAGGAGGTCGTGTTGGCCACGCCCGGCACGGTGGGCATTTTCACGGTCGTCTGAGTATCGGCCGATAAGATATCCTCGTAGAGGTCTAGATAACCCAGCGTAAAGTGGTTGGTCGTCTTCACCGAAAATGCGTGCTCCCAATTGAACCGATAGACCCCGGAATGACCCGGCTGCCCCTGCGCACTCGAAATCGGAGTGGGAAGAGCGCCTACCAGATTGGAGTTGTTATATCTACGGTAGAACGAGAAGGAGAAGCGATCCCATTCCCCCCAGTTATCGTCGATACGGAACAGATAGGCATTCGACCCGGTATACAAGGAGTTGGGAACCGCGTGCGGCGCTATGTAATTGTTCGATGTTCCGGAGGAGGTTGGCGTCGGGAGCTGCGCCAGCCACGCTTGCGCGATTGGATCCTCAAGGTTCGGACAAATCACGTTGAGCACGCCATTACAACTGAACTGCGTGCCGTCCCGCGGGTCGTAGATTGGAATCAGATTCCCATCGGAGTCCAGATTGTCTGTAAAGTTGCCACCCCGTTCCAGCATGGTGGGGATTGTGAGTGTCGGCCGCGTCGCTCCGCCGTTCAGCCTGTAGGGCTCCCAGTTGAAGAAGAAGAAACCCTTGTTCTTCCCTTTATTGAACCCCGGCAACTTTATAGGGCCGCCGATGTTGGCGCCGGCGTCCATCTCATGGTCAAATGTTCTGGGCGAGCCTGCCGGCACCCCCCACTGTCTCGCATTTAATCCGTCATTGCGCAGGTAAACGTAGCCGGAGCCGTGAAAACTGGTGCCGCCACTCTTAGTCTGGGCAACGATCTGACCGGAGGTGGTAAACCCGTATTGGGGCTCGTAGGTCGAGGTCACCACCTTCAACTCCGAAATCATGTCAGGGGAAACCGGAAAATCAGTGTGGATGGCTACCATCCCGCTCTGGTTCAGGTACCCTTCCGACAGAGTGGCGCCATCGAGGATAGCTTCGTCGCCGCTTTGCTGGCCGCCGTTAATGCGGGCATTGTATGCATCGCCGCCACTCGAGGTGGTTACGCCGGGCAGAAGGACCGCCAGTTGCGCGGAGGACCGCTGGTTCCCATTGGCAATCGCGATGGGCAGATCGGCCAGGGTTTGCGGTTCTATGCCACCTTGAACAGTTGCGTTGTCATAGTTGACCAGCGAGGTGCTCGCCAGCACCTCGACGCGTTCGGTTCCCGCACCAACCTTCAGCACGACGTCGCTGTGAGCAGAAGCGTTGATGGTCAACACTATGCCGGTCTGCGTGGTGGTCCCGAAGCCGGTCTTGGCAACCTGCAAGCTGTAGATGCCGGGCTCCAGGTCGCGAAAGACGTATCGCCCTCCGGCGTCCGACTGGTAGGTCGCCATAGACTTGCTGGCCGTGTTGGTTAGCGTCAATTGCGCGCCCACGATCACCGCTCCAGACGCGTCTGTGACGGTGCCGCTCAGATTGGCGTAGGTGCTCTGCGCGTAGCCCAGATTGGCCCCGATCATCAGGCCGACGCAAAGCAAAAAAAGAATGGCAGACGCTCTAGCTGCAAGTCTTGATATTGACACTGGGATTGCCTCCGCTAATGTAAAACGCTTTGCTCCGCGACCATCTGCAACTGCGGAAAGGGTTTGCGTAAGAACCGGCGAAGTAATCTCCTGATAGCCAACCCTATCGACTCCCCTCCGCTCGGCTCCGGAAAAAACTCGAAATAATCCCTAAAACAAAGTATTCACAATGATTCAAAAGCCTATCCGCAACAAATCAACATTGTCAAGAACAATGAGTAGCAGTTTAATACTATTGCGCCGTCCGGTTACTGTTGTCGCCGAGCACGCTGCTGCAATTCGGATGTGTGGGCAACCGGGGACATCGTCTGACGGCGACGATTGATCAGAACTATGACATCGCGCAGCCGTGCCTGGATTTGAACCAGATTCCCGGGGTTGCCGCAGGCGTCGGTTCCCGCCGCTGGCCGCCACCGTGCTTCTGCCGCAAGCCGCGGCAGTGTCGCGCACATCAGAACCAGAACCACCAAATCTCGGGCTTGGTGCTTCGAGGCTCGTTTTGCCCCGCTGCCCAGCAGAGCATCGGGGGGTTCACGATAGTCACTTAAGCTAAGATGTTAATAAGCGCATGCGTCTCCCTCGTCGCCAATTTCTCGGCTTCTCAACGGTGCTTTTCGGAACCTCATTACTGGAAGCGCTCGCCCGGCCTCTCAGCAGGTGGACGCGGCCGCTGGCGCTCGATACCGCCGCCGTGCCCAATGCCGACAAGGGCATTCCGGTGACCTACGTGGACGTGGCCAAGGAAGCGGGCCTGACTGTTCCCAATGTCTGGGGTGGAGTGGAACACAAGAAGTATATTGTGGAGACGAAAGGCAGCGGCATCGCGTTCTTCGACTACGATCATGATGGCTGGCTCGACGTGTACCTGACGAACGGCTTGCGGCTGAACGAGAAGTGGCCGGTGGGCCAAGAACCCAGATCACACCTCTTCAAGAACAACCGTGATGGCACTTTCACAGATGTGACCGAGAAGTCCGGCCTCGGGCAGGTAGGATGGCAAACGGGCATCAGCGTGGGCGACTACGATAACGATGGCTGGGACGACCTGTTCTGCGGCTTTTGGGGCCACAATGCCCTGTTCCACAACAACGGCGACGGAACGTTCACCGACGTCAGCAAAAAGGCCGGCGTGTACAACGAGCGCGTCCGGTGGACGTCAGGCTCGACTTGGCTTGATTATGATCGGGACGGCTGGCTCGATCTTTTTGTCGCCAATTTCCTGGAGTTCGACATCACAAAAGTACCGCCAGCTGGCACCCAAAACTCTACTTGCATGTGGAAGGGAGTTTCTGTTCTGTGCGGACCGCGCGGCCTGCCCAGCGGCTCCCACATTCTCTACCACAATAATGGCGATGGCACTTTCACTGACGTCACCGAGAAGGCTGGCATCCAGAAGGCGGGGCCTCGCAATTCCATCAGTGCCGTCTCCTACGATTTCGATAACGACGGCTGGCCGGACATCTACGTGGCTGTCGATTCCGAAGCTAGCCTCATGTTCCACAACAACCGCGATGGCACCTTCACCGACGTCGGCTTGATGAGCGGCACCGCCGTTAACGACGAGGGACGGGAACAAGCCGGCATGGGAATCGGTGTGGCGGACTACGACGCTGACGGCTGGTTTGACATTTTCAAGACCAACTTCACTGATGATACCTGTGACCTCTTTCACAACGACGGCGACGGTGCCTTCAGCGATGTCACCTTCGCTTCCGGAGTCGGCGTGAACAACAATTACGTCGGCTGGGGCTGCGGGTTCGTAGATTACGATAACGACGGCTGGCCGGACATCATTCAAGTCAACGGTCACGTGTATCCAGAAGTCGAGCAATGGTTTCCGGACGCCAACTTCAAGCAAAAGCGCGTCGTCTACCACAACGAAGGCAACGGGAAATTCCTGGACGTGTCTGCTCAGATGGGATCCGGCATCGCCGAGCGCTACTCCAGCCGCGGTGCCGCCTTTGGCGACTTCGACAACGATGGCGGTATTGACGTGCTGGTATTAAATATGAACGATCCGCCCTCGCTCCTGCGCAACATCGGCGGCAACAAAAATAACTGGATCAAGATCAAGCTGATCGGCACCCACTGCAACCGTACCGCCGTGGGAGCCCGCGTGCGTGTACTCACCGGCAAGCACGCGCAGATGGACGAAGTTCACACCGGCGGAAGCGTCATGTCGCAGAGCGACCTGCGCCTGCACTTCGGTGTCGGCCAGGCAAAGACGATCGACCTGATTGAGGTGAAGTGGCCTACCACTTGGAAGAAGGAAAAGTTCGCCGACGTTGAGGTCAACCAAATCCTGACGATCAAGGAAGGTGCGGGGATCATCAAGGCGGACAAGATCCAGTCGTGAAGACAGCTACGGGCGCGCCCTTCTGGGAAGTGATGACCAGGGCCCGGGATGACTAGGGCTCGGTACAGTATGTCCGGCAAATCGCCAGGCCCTCGTGGGTGCCTCATGGCTTCGCGGTGCTAATCGCGTATGTCTCGCCCGATACACTTCTCCCATCCCGCCCGCACCGAGCGGGGAAATGATTTCGTAAGGACCGATCGGACCGTCTTCCATTCGCGCACAAAGAGAGGACTTAGCAGTGTGCGTTCAACCGATGGCAGCCAGAGCGCCCACATCTTCTTTGGAATGCTTCGTGTCCGAAACAGCAAATAAGTGAAGTAACACTTCTTCGATCCGCCTGCCTCAAGATGATCAGCGTCAGTGTACCAGAAGCGGCATTCCGTTCACCTCGACTGTCGGCAGGCGCAGCATGGCACCCCGCTGTCGAAGCACCCCAGATAGGATGACTCGGGTACTCAGGGCGCATCGACTCCTGCAACAACTCCTGGGAACCACCGTACCGCGTTATCGTGGTAGAGCTTGCGTAGGACAGGCTCCGGCAACTCGAGACCCTGAACCTTGCGGCCCTTAACCTCGACCGTTTTGTTTGTGGCAAAAAACTTCCAATCGCGGGCGTAGGTGTCATTCCATTCCGCGAGCGCCTTTTCCGTATCGTCTTTTGGCATGACCACCAGATCGGTCCCGTAGAGGACGCGGTCCTGGTATTGAATCAGGAACGCCCGCACCTTGTCGCGCGGCTGGATCATCAGGTATTCAACGCGGGCCGCCGTATCGACGGCAAAGTTTGGATAGCGATCGAAGCGCCTCGCGATCTCATCGACATCCGTTTCCATGCTGCCCAGATGCGCGCCAACTACCAGCAGCTTTGGATTTTTGGCGAGGAAGTGGTCCCGCGCCGCCAAGATAGTGGCTTTCGAGGGCCACTCGGGATGAGCGTAAGCGTATTCCTCGGGATGCTGCTGGTAGTACGCATAGTCGGGGCTGGCGGTGTTTGGGGGCTGCCAGCAAGAATCCGGCTCCGCGATGTGGGCGACTACGGTGCGATGGTGGGCGGCAATAGCCTGATAGATGGGTTCGAAGGCAGGGTCGTCGGGCATCACGTATTTTCCCGCTTTCGATTTCATCTCCATGCCCATGACTTTATAAATCTTCACAGCGATTGCTCCCGCTACGAAGTCGGCATCGAGCCGGCGGATCGTGCGCTGGGCGAATCCCGGATCTTCGAAGTCGTAAGGGCTAAAGGTTGTACAGAAAAGCGCCCGGCCCCCCGTGGCGTGGACGACCTTGAGCACGTCGCTCCGCTGCGGCTCCAACTCCTTGCCGAAGGGATCACGGTCATCGATCACAATGATGTCGAGAACGCGCAGGTTCAGACGCTTGAGGAAAGCCCCCAAAGCCGGGTCATCCTTGTAAAGATGAACGTGCGCGTCAATAGGCGCCAGGGCGGAAAAGCTCGCGAGATCGGTCGCCGGTGGCAAGGCGGGTTTGGTTCCGTATGATGAACCCGAGAGGAGCACCGAGGCGAGCAGTATCAAGACGGCCAGCACAGTCGTAGCCAGGGACAGCAACATCCGCTTCGAGATTAGGGATATCAATTCAGCCCTCCAATTAAAAGGTCCGAAACCTACATGCCAACTACCTTTCGGATTGTCTCCCATCTTGAGAGGGGGCGCCAATCGCGATCGGCACCCCATCGAATCCTTGCAGCCTGTCCTCCGGCGGTCAGTATTCCGTGATCCTTTCCCCGGGAGTGGCTTGGCCAGGCCGTGTTTCCGGAGATACTATATCTCCGATACTTGCTAGAACTGGCAAATCGAGGTGAGTCGCGATTGACTCTCGCTACGAGAATAACGATTCATTACGATAAATTGCGATTACTTCCCACTCATCTCGAGGCGTATAGGGCTCAATGTAATGGACAGAACCAAGAGTCTGATACAAAAAAAGAGGAAAGCGAATACTGTATTCAGTGAAACCGTTCACCATGGAGAGTCTCTGAATGCTGAGCGAAGAACGGCAGCGAGCAATCCTCGAGACGTTGGACCGGGACGGCCGCGTGCTAGTGGTGGATCTGGCCAAGCATTTCCAGACATCCGCGGTCACGATTCGTAAGGATCTAGGGGGCCTCCATGCCAAAGGCCGGATTCAGCGGACGCACGGTGGGGCATTACGGGTGCTGGAAGACCCAGCTTTGCAGGAAAAAGAGAAGCTGCACCGCAACGAAAAGTTACAGATTGCTCCAGCCGCTGCGCGTATGGTAGAGGCAGGACAAGTAGTGATCCTGGGTTCGGGCACCACCACTACTGCCATTGCCCGTGCGATGCGGAACCTTCAGAACGTGACAATCATCACCAATGCAGTAAATATCGCTGTGGAACTCTCTGGTCTCAACCTGGACGTAGTTCTGACTGGCGGTAATCTCAGGAAGAACGCATTTTCCCTCGTGGGACCGATCGCCGAAGGCGCCTTGCGCCGGTTGAGTGCAGACGTGCTCTTCCTCGGGGTGGATGGTTTCGATGTTGAATATGGACTCACTACTCCCAATCTCCTGGAAGCAAAGGTAAACCGCACGATGATGGACGTGGCCAAAGTAGTGGTAGCAGTCTGCGATTCCAGCAAGTTCGGGAAGCGCAGCTTGTCATTGATTGACCGGCCTTCCGCTATCCGACACGTGATCACCGACCGAGGTATTTCTAAAGCCGACCTGAACGCACTGAAACAGTCCGGGATAGAAGTGACGGTCATTTGACCCCGTGTCTCCAACCGGAGAAATCGATGCCGGCCAGCGATGTCAGGTTGACGTTGCAGTTTTACAGCCACGCCGTAAGCGAGGACTGTATCTTCCGATTCCGGCGCTGGTTCTAACCGTGCTCGTCCTGATTGGTTGCCGACATTTCTTGGCGGACTGGCATGAATTCTGGTGGCACATGCAACGATGTGTAGAAAAGTGCCCGCTGGCCCTCCCCCAAGCGCCAACGGGCAATCTGTTCTTGCAGTGATTGACGCGGTCGTGAGGGTCTAAACGTCTGGTTTCCCGCCACTAACCCATGACCGCATTCCGATTCGAACGGGCAGAGATTACCTATCGCCGGGGTGAGAATACTGTTCAATTTCATACGTTTTCCGAAAAGCTTGAGTCACACTTTGAGGGGTCAAGCCAAGGTTCGAGGCATAGCTACCCTCGACGATCCGAGTGCCAAATCTAGTGATCAATCTTGCAACCGGACACTCCGGTGGGACTCCCGTCGATGATTGGCGAAATATCGCCATATCACTCAAAATCGCCATATTCGGATTTCCCAGCATTTGCTGCCGTTTGTATCGAGGGCGCCATTTTGGGCTATTGCAAATCAGGCGGGTCAAAGGAGATAGCGCTTGAAGAATATTCTAGTTGGCGATCCAGACTGGGTCGTCAGCAATCGAGTAGTTTAAAGTCCCCTGATGCGGTACAGGACGACCCCATGCGATGGAACAACAGCACTGATGGTGCTGCTTGTTTTCTTCGTCTCGCCGGTCCACAGGTCATGTAAGGAATAGCCGCTTTCGTTTTCCGGGAGGCCTACGGTGGATGCTGGAACCGAGACTTCCTCTGCCTTCCCGCCGGTGTTGAACAAACCGACGATCGTGTCTCCGTTCGGTTCCCTCTTGGCGAACACCTGCTGGTTGCCGGTATTGAGCACCCTTTTCGCGGCGATCGAATCCTGGTCGACAGCAAGGACTGCGGAGTTCTCCAGATATTTCTGCAGATCCGTTGGGTCGAGGTGAGTAAGATCGACGCCGAGGATGAGGGGTGCCGCCCCAAGCGCCCACAGGCTGAGCTGAGTCTGGCGCTCGACCGGAGTCAGCCCGTCGTTGCTGCCATTTCCTACTTCAATGGAGTCATAGTCGTTGAAAGCGCCTGGACCAGCGTAAGGCTGCCACTCCGCCACGTAGTTGAAGCGTTTGGCAACGTCGGCCCAGCTCGTCAGCGGATAGCTGCTGCCATGCTTTTCGCAGCGATAGCATTCGACGTCGGGCGCGAATTCCCATTGATTGGCATACTTCATCAATGTCGGGGCGATCGCGGTTGTAAGGTCCCCCTGCGTGACGTCCAGGACCATGGGCCGCCCGCTTTGCCGTATCGCATCCGACCACGCCTTAGCGTCAGCGGCGTTGCTGTCTTGCATGCCGTCAATCTTGATGTAATCGACTCCCCACGCCGCGAGCATATCTACCCACGAATTCGTATACTCCTGCGCTCCGGGCTTGCTGTAGTCAATGCGGACCATGCCCTTGCAGTTGTAGTTGTTCTCCTCTACGGACGGTTCCGCAATCTGCGCAGCCGTGTACGATGTGCCCTTAATGGGCGTGTTCCGGCTGACCGCCTGCTTCGAAATACCCGGCGTGACATAAATTCCGAACTTCATCCCCAGGCTATGGATGTAGTCAGCGACCACCTTGATGCCATCGCTATCCCCCTGGGCCGGGAACCTAGATGAGTCCGTCATCCAGCGGCCATAAGGGTCGACGTTCGGACCTTGCGGTCCCGGACACTGATACCAAAAGTCGTCGAGATTTATATATTGGTACCCGATTTTCTGCAATCCGGAGTTATGCAGGGCGAGTGCCTGAGCTTTCATTATGTCTGCCGTGGGATTCTTGCGGAGGAAGCTCCAGCTACTCCAGCCAAGAACGGGCGTGCGCTCGAGACCATTATCCTCTGCGCTGGCGTTGTGCAGGATCCCGCCCGCCAACAACGCGATCAGCAGTACTGCCCTTAAGCTGTGTGTCCATTCCCTCAATAAAATCATCCCCTTCCTTTATCACAAGCGGGGCGACAAAAACAACTACGGCATGTGGAAGCGGTGCCACATAACTGTATTCGTCATTGTGCTCCACGGGCCGCAGGAGTCATGGACTCTACTCGTGGCAGTGGGCGAGGTACTTGCTAAGGACGCCGAACCTGATCCACACCCGATCCACAACTTTGATCTTTTCAGCCAAAATCAAGGACTTTGGGCGGCTTCCTATTCTTCTAAGTCCTTGATATTCTTAGCCTGCTTGCATTGACACGGTAGAGGTCAGGAGTTCGAGTCTCCTCGTGCCTACCATTTCTTTCACAGACTTACGATCACTCACAGAGTCCAATCCTGATTCGACTCCCGAACAAGCCTCTCCAATCACAGCGCCCTGAGCCTCAAGCTTGTACGCACGTCAACATTGCACATTTCCTCGGCAGGTCTTTAGCTACGCCATTCCGCCGCAGCAGCCCAACCGACCCAAGCTGACCAATCGCCCAAGGAGCCGGAAGCTCTTGATCGGCAGGTCAGAGCCGATGCCGGCAGATTCCCGGCCAGGAAGTTCACAGAATTGCGAAGATTCAGAATGGTTTCGCAATGTCAAAGAAGAGCGCCCGCACAGGTTTTCCAGATGGACCTTGGCCACCTCCGGCATTATCATCTCAACGTTGCTGGGTATTACTTTTAACGAAGCGAAGGGCGCCGGTGAATGCACCCAGGTGGTGCTGGCATTAGGCCTGCTGGTTCTGGTACCTTCGGCCTACGAAATTTGAAAATGGCTGCGAATCGGGCTGTTAATTCTTCACGCGTCGTCAATATCGAGGATCTGCGCGGTCTGGCGCAACGCCGGCTCCCTAAGTCGGTGTTCGACTACTTGGATGGCGGAGCCGAAGGCGAGCTCACGTTGACGGAAAACTGTCGCGTGTTTCGCGATGTTTTGTTTCGTCCTCGCAGTGCGATAGCGGTCGGCGATTGTGACTTGAAGACTCGCGTGCTCAACCATGAACTTTCTTTCCCTGCCATCCTAGCCCCAGTCGGGTACAGCCGTTTGATGCACCCCGGCGGCGAAGTTGCTGCGGCTCGCGCGGCTGGGGAAGCAGGGACGGGCTACATTCTTTCCACCATCTCTGGTCACAAATTGGAGAATGTGAAGGCGGCGTCGCAGGGTCCGGTGTGGTACCAGTTGTATCTGCTCGGCGGACGTGAAGCCGCTGAAGGCGCCCTCGACCGGGCTCGCCGTGCGGGATTTTCCGCATTAGTGATTACCGTGGACACGCCCGTGGCCGGAATGCGAGAGCGCGATCCTCGCAATGGGATGAAGGAACTCCTGGGCACTTCTGTGTTCGCGAAAATTCCATATTTGCCCGACATTCTCGCTCATCCGGGTTGGCTGGCGTCATTTCTCCTCGACGGTGGTGTACCGAAACTGGAGAACGTCGTGACCCCAGGCAAAGGCGCCATGGAACTCGTCGACGTTGGGGCTGCTCTCTCTCGCGCCACCGTAACCTGGGAAGACTTGCGATGGATCCGCGAACTTTGGTCGGGGCCGATAATGGTGAAAGGCCTGCTCACGGGCGACGATGCCAGACGTGCCGTAGACGAGGGCGCATCGGCGGTGGTGGTGTCGAACCACGGAGGCCGTCAACTCGATTCGGTTTCTCCTACCCTGCGCGCACTTCCGGAAGTCGTCGCCGCGGTAAAAGGCCAGGTCGAGGTGCTCATGGATGGTGGAGTCCGCCGTGGCAGCGACATTGTGAAAGCAGTCTGCCTCGGCGCGCGCGCAGTTCTCGTGGGACGCGCCTACGCTTACGGACTCGCGGCCGGCGGGCCCGCTGGAGTTGCCCGCGCGCTGGAAATCTTGCGATCTGACGTTGAGCGCACGGTCCGACTGCTGGGTTGTTCTTCGATCGCAGCCCTCGATCGCTCGTATATCGAGATGCCTCACGCCTGGTCTGTTCATGGAGCGAGCCAATCGGCTTCCCCCTGAAGAACGTCTCCTTCGCAAGCGTTCCGGTACCATAGAATATCTGCGCACCGCGGAGACGGATTGTGGAGACCCATTTTTATGGATAGACGTGAAGCGCTGCGACTGCTGGCGACGGGAACAGCCCTCCAACTGGCTCCACGCAACCTCCTGGCAGGATTGCGGGAAGCGCGCACGCTGCTTGCGACTCAGGTAGCTCCCCGCACGTTGAACTCCCACCAGGACGCCACCGTGAAGGCGATGGCAGAATTGATTCTTCCCAGGACCGACACGCCTGGGGCCACGGACGCGGGCGTGGGCGAATTCATCGATCTGATGTTGACGGAATGGTACGACGAGCAAGATCGAAGCAGCTTTTTGACCGGCCTGGCGGAAGTGGACCTACGCTCGAAGGCGCTCTTCGGTAAGAACTTTGTCGATGCCTTTCCTGATCAACAAGCGGAGATTCTGGCATGGTTGGGCGAGAAGATGACAGTAGGGGCGGACGCGGCGCGGGCTGAACCCCGCCAGCACCGCGGATCATCGCAGAGATCCTCCGGGAACTTCTATCCCATGCTGCGCCGCCTGACGCTGACTGCCTACTACACGTCGGAAGCCGGCGCAACTGAGGAATTGCATTTTCAGGTGATCCCCGATTCCCACGACGGGTGCGCGACGGTGCCATCCGCCAAAGGGGGCGCGGAGAACTAGTGAAAGATGAGACGACCTACGACGCGATTGTGATCGGTTCCGGCATGACCGGAGGCTGGGCCGCGAAGGAGTTGACCGAGAAGGGGCTGAAGACGCTGGTGCTCGAGGCCGGCCGTCCCACTGTGCCTGAGGAAGACTACGTCGAGCACGTCCCGCCATGGGAAATGAGATTTCGCGGAATGAGCGATCGCCGCCGGCAGATGGAAGATCAGCCGATCCAGAGCACGTGTTACGCCTGCGACGAATGGTCCGCAAAATTCTTCGTGAGCGACAAGGAGCATCCCTACACGACGGAACCGGGCAAGCCGTTCCGCTGGATTCGGGGACGACAAGTCGGCGGACGATCCATCGTGTGGGGCCGCCAGGTCTACCGCTGGAGCGACTTGGATTTCGAAGCCAATCTTCGGGATGGTATCGGGATCGATTGGCCGATCCGCTACGCCGATGTCGCGCCCTGGTACGACTACGTCGAGGATTTCATCGGCATCACCGGCCAGGCCTTGGGGCTCCCACAATTGCCCGACAGCAAGTTTCTTCCGCCGATGGAGTTGAACTGCGCGGAGTTGGTGGTCCGCGATGCAATCGCGAAACATTTCGGCCCAGATCGCGTCTTGACCATTGGGCGCGCCGCCGTTCTCACCAGCGACCATCGCGGCCGGGCAGCCTGCCATTACTGCGGTCCGTGTGAAAGAGGATGCATCACGCGATCGTACTTCAGCGCCGTGAACGCGACCCTGCCCGCCGCAGAAAAGACGGGACGGATGACCTTGCGGCCATACAGCGTGGTGCACAGCGTAAGTTTCGACGCTCGCTCGCGGAAGGCGACCGCAGTGCGAGTCATTGACGCCAGAACTCGCGCGACAATGGAGTTTCGTGCTAAGGCGATTTTCCTGTGTGCCTCCGCTCTGGAATCGGTACGCATTCTGCTGAATTCTTCCACGTCGGAATTTTCAAACGGATTAGCGAACTCGAGCGGGGAGTTGGGACACAACCTGATGGACCATGTGAAGTCCGGAGGCGCAACGGCAACCATTCCCGGGAATGAAGATCGGATGGTGATAGGGAGACGGCCAAACGGGATCTACGTTCCGCGATTTCGCAACGTGAAGTCCAGGCAGACCGGCTTCTTGCGAGGCTATGGTTTCCAGGGGGGCGCCCATCGGGAAGGCTGGGAGCGGGGGATCGCGCAAACGGGATTCGGCCTGGAATTCAAGAAATCGATCCGCCAGCCGGGGCCCTGGCGGTTCATTTTTGGCGGCTTCGGCGAGTGTTTGCCGAACCACAATAACTTCGTGGAACTCGACAAAGAAAAAGTTGACGCGTGGGGAATTCCAGTGTTGAAGATCAACTGCGCATTTGGTGAAAATGAGCTCGCGCTCCGAAAGGATATGTCGATTACCGCTGCGGAGATGCTAACAGCGGCCGGAGCGCACGACATCGAGCCCTTCGCCGACGACGAGCCGCCCGGCTTTTCGATTCATGAGATGGGCACGGCCCGGATGGGCCGGGATCCCAGGACTTCGGTCCTGAACTCCTACAATCAAGCGCACGACGCCAAGAATCTTTTCGTCACAGACGGCGGCGCCATGGTTTCGTCCTCCTGCGTGAATCCCTCGCTGACCTACATGGCCCTGACCGCGCGAGCCTGTGACTACGCAGTACAGCAATTGAAGAAGGGAGAGCTCTAACGCCAATATGAATAGCCGCCGCGAATTTCTGAAACTGCTTTCATCGGCTGTGTTGACGCCGATGGTTGTCGGCCAAATGAAAGCCAGTGAAACGAAGCCGAGCCGAATTCCGCTGGCATTTTCGACATTGGGATGTCCCGGATGGGAATGGAAAAAGATTCTGGACTTCGCCACGCAGCACGGATTCGCTGCCATCGAACTGCGCGGTCTCGAGGGTAAATTGGATTTACCTGCGCTTCCCACCTTCGCGCCGAATCGCATTGAGCAGACCAAAAAGGAAATCCGCGCCAGCAAGTTGCAGATTGCTTGTGTGAGCAGCTCCGCGCAGCTGTATGTGGAAGATCCAGCCAAGCGGGAAAAGGAGCTGGGAGATGCACGGCGCTTCATCGATCTGGCGGCCACGCTCGGAGCACCTTACGTGCGCGTCTTTGGTGGCAAGGCGGAATCCGACAAGAGCCCGATGCCCAGCGACGAGACAAAGGCCCGAGTGGCCGCAGGTTTGCGTGAACTCGGCAAATACGCCGGCCCGCATAACGTGACCGTGATCATCGAGTCCCATGACCACTTCACCGCTTCTGCAACGGTGAAAGATGTATTGCGGTCCGCCGATTCCGAATACGTTGGCCTGCTGTGGGACGCCCATCACACGTTTGCCACCTCAAACGAAGATCCTGAGTTTACGGTTCACCAATTAGGCGCTTGGATCCGCCACACCCACCTGAAAGATTCCGTCGGTAGCGGAGAAGATCGCAAGTATGTGCTGACCGGGCGAGGGAACGTCCCCATCCAGCGCCAGATTGAGGCTCTCCGTTCGATTCGATATAAGGGGTTCTACTGTTTCGAATGGGAAAAGCTTTGGCATCCCGATATCGACGACCCGGAGATCGCCATTGCTGATTATGCGCGAGTGGTGGCCGAATGCCTGGGAAACGCCCGTGGGTGCGGTTTATAGCGTCGCCTCCGGTCTAGCCATGAGCCGGCATGTTGTCCGAGATCGTTTCGGTCTTGGCGTCCCAGAAGACCTTCTTGCCGGACCAGTACGATTGAGCAGCCATGATGCAGGCCACGGAATGCGCGAATCCCTCGTGCACGGTGGCATGGGGCTGCTGGCGCGAACGCATGCATTCAAGCCAGTTCGCCATGTGTTCCGTTGTCAGGTCGTCAATCCCCAGAGGTGGAAGCTTGGTCTCTCCCGGCAGCAGCACGAATTTGGATTCTCTCTTCTGATCAATGTCGGCGTCGTCTTCGTGCGTCCCTTTTTCTTCGACAAGTCGATAGCGCGGGCTGCCTTCGCCACCATCGTTGATCAGACTGGCTTTCTTTCCCATGTAGCGCGTAAAGCTGGGCGCATCATTGCCGAAGCTGGTCGAATAGCTGACCAAAAAACCTTTGGGATACTCCAGCAATGTCTGAAACGTATCGGCGGTTTCGCGACCGTCGTGCCAGGCGAAAACTCCTCCATGGGACACGACCGATCTCGGGAAACTATCGTCCATAAACCAGTGCACCAAGTCGATCGCGTGACTCATCCACTGATCCGGAATCCCGCTGGAGAATTCCTTATACAGACGAAACTCAAAATACATTTGCGGATCGAACGGACGGGCGGGCTTCGTCATCAGCCACTTGCTCCAATCCGTATCTTGCTCGCGAATTTCCTTCACCTCTGGACGGCCGCGCCACCGCGGACCATGATAGTTCCATACGACTTCAACCTTGCTCACATCTCCGAGCGCTCCACTCCGTGCTATCTTTTGTGCCGCCCCCGGATACGGTTCGCTTCGATGTTGGGTGCCGACCTGCACAATGGTCTTAGCTTGAAGCACAGCTTCACGCGCGGCTTTTGCTTCGCTCAGCACATTCCCCATCGGCTTTTCTACATAAGTGTCTTTCCCCGCCTCGGCGGCCATTTTCAGGATCGGCGAATGCGAGTGCTCTGGAGTAGAGATGAGCACACCATCGACATCCTTCATGGAGAGCAGTTCTTCAACATGCTGGACAGCCCGCGGAGCCCTGCCGTAATACCCCGCATTGGTGGCAGCGGCCTTCTCGCGGTTCACCTTCCACAGGTCGCAGACCGCAATCATCTCCACGTGGTGACTGGACTTCAACTTGGACGCGATCAAGTCGAGATCCCGACCGCGGCTTCCGATACCGATATGCCCGAGGGAAATGCGGTCGTTCGCGCCAACGATATTTCCGTAGGACAACGCCGTGCGAGGCAGGACTACACCCCCCGCGATCACCGCAGCGGATTTGCCCAAAAATGCTCGACGGTTAATCTGTGAGAATTCACTCATGATTTTCTCCAGTGCACGAAATCGATTCACCATGCTATGTGGGACATCTCTGCGAGTCCAGGACAGCCGCGTCGGAGAGTTCTGATCTCAGCTGACCTTCAGCCCGTCTGGAATTAAGGGCAGCGAACGCAGTCGCACGCCCGCCGCATCGAAGATGGCATTTGCGATGGCGGGAGCCAGACCGACCATCGGGCACTCGCCCGCACCCGCCGATGGAAGATCCCTGCGATCGAGCAGAACGGTCTCCAGAACCGGAACATCCTTGAAGCGTGGCACGCGATATTCCGACATCCTGCCATTCAGAATCTTACCGTTCTCGAATTCGATCGCTTCGAAAAGCGCGCCACCCAATCCCTGAACGTTCGAGCCTTCGATTTGATTGCGCAGATTGTCGGGATTCACAATTGCGCCGCACTCAAAGGCGGAAACCACGCGAACCACCTTCACGTCCCCCGACTTGCGATCCACCTGAACCTCGGCGAAGGTCGCAATGTTGCCCAGTTTCTCGTACCCGCCGCCCATCCCAAATCCCTGGCCGGCAGTCTTGCTCTTCCCCCAGCCAAACTTCTTCGCAGCCGCCTCGAACACCGCCCGCAGCCTCTCATCCTTCAGGTTCTTCAGACGAAATTCCAGGGGATCCATCTTCACCGCGTGCGCCATTTCGTCCATATGCGACTCGCGCGCGAAATGATTCGCGGTGGCTGCCAGCGCGCGGTACGATCCCTGCCGCAACGGAGAATTGGTCGCGTGAAAGACGATGCGCTGATTCGGAATCTCGTAATAAGTACGAATCCCCGCCGAACCAGAATTGTAATTATGAAACTCCCAGGCCGTGATGGTCCCATCGCCGCGCACGCCGCTGCTCACGTCAATCACGCCAGCCGGACGGAAATACGCCCACGTAAACTCCTCTTCGCGCGTCCAGACGAGTTTCACGGGCCGCTTGGCCGCGCGGGCCAGTCGCGCCGCTTCGATTGCCGTTTCCCCGGTGTGCTTGCCGCCATAGCCGGACCCCGTGTCAGGCATCAACACTCGCACTCGGTCTTCGGGAATCCGAAACGCCTCGGCGAGTTGGCCGCGCACTCCGAAGGGCCGCTGCGTTCCTGTCCAGACTGTCAAGTTGTCCCCGTCCCACTTCGCCAGCGCAGCCCGCGGTTCGAGCGGAGTGTGCGCGATGTACGCCACGGTATACGTCTGTCGCAGACGATGATCGGCAGAACCCAGCGCCTGATCCACAGTGCCGACGTCATAGCGATCGCCGTCTCCCGTGGGATCCTTTCCCTCGACCGTATTCTTCCGCAGATAGTCGAACAACTCTTTGCTCGAAGGTTGCGGCTCGGACTTCCATTCCGCATGAACGGCGGCAATCGCAGCCGCCGCCAACTCGGTGCTCGCAGCGGCAACGCCCACAAAGTTGGCATCGTGGACCACCGTCGCTCCCATCTGCTCCGCTTTTTGTGTGTCCACCGAAAGCAGCGTCGCGTTGAACGACGTTGGCCGCAATACCTTGCCGTAGAGCATGTCCGGCAGTTTCTGGTCCGATGGATAACGGTGCCTGCCCGTCACAAAGTCGCGGCCATCCACCTTGAGCGCGGATTGGCCCGCAACTTTCCAGTTTGTCGCCGGAATCAGAGCAGTATCAGCGCTGACGGTCTGGGTCAGCTGCTGTCCTTTCGTCAGGGTCGCATATTCCACGGAGCGATTGCTTTGGCGATCCGTGACCTTCCCGTCAGCAGCGATAAGGTTCTGGTGATCCATCTGCCATTGCGCCGCGGCAAGACCGATCAACATCTCGCGCGCCGCAGCCGCAACTTTTCGAAGCTGCAGGTTCATCGTAGGAGTCGTGCGGCTCCCGAACGTACCCATGTCAAAGGGCGTGAGCTGAGTGTCGCCCATCACCATTTCAATCTTTTCCATCGGCACGTGGAGTTCTTCCGCAACCGCCTGGCTCAAAGAGGTCCGGATGTTCTGGCCCATCTCGACCTTTCCCGTGTAAACCGTGACTTCGCCGTTTTCGCCGATATGAAGCCACGCATCAATTTCCTTGGGCAAATCGCCCCGCCGCTGCCTCGCCCCTCCCGACTCTTGCGCGACCAGCGCCGGTTTCAAGACCGAAACTACCAGAACTCCCGCGCCGAGAAACTTGAAAAATTCCCGCCGATCCAGATCGAAGCGGTACGGAGCTGCGGCCGTCAGTTCGTAGCGCTCAGGCTCCAGCGGAACTTGCGCGTGAGTTTTCTCGCTCATCGCCCCGCTCCCTTCGCAGCAGATGACGCTGTCGCGACCTTCGCTGCCTTCTGGATTGCACGGACGATGCGCGGATAGGTTCCACAGCGGCAAACGTTTCCGTCCATGAAATCGATGATCTCGTTTTCCTTCGGCGCCGGATTTCGCTGGAGCAGCGCTACAGCCGACATAATCATCCCCGACGTGCAGTACCCGCACTGCATCGCGCCCTCTTCGAGGAACGCCGCCTGCACGGGATGGAGCTGGTCTCCGCGGGCCAGGCCTTCAATCGTTGTGATTTGCTTCTGAGAAACCGAACTCACCTTGGTGACGCACGAGCGTTGCGCCTTTCCGTCGATCAAGACCGTACAGGCGCCGCATTGACCTTCCCCGCAGCCATACTTGCTCCCTGTGAGATCAAGTTGCTCGCGCAACACGCTGAGCAGGCTGGTTTGAGGTTCTGCATCAACCGTGTAAGGCCTTCCGTTTACGGTGAGACGAATGGTAGGCATCCTTTAACGCTCCAGATCCAAGGATAGGTGTGGCGCTTTGAGCGGAGCTTCTTCACAGAATGATATACCTGCCGATAAGGTTGTTGAAGTCCCGGAGCCTCGCTCGGGTGCCTCCCGATTCCTCAGTCGTTGATCGCCTGATACGCGAGTACGTTGACTTCACGGTCCAGCGCCAAATCGCCTGTGGGATGCAGTTGCGCCATGAAGACGACGATCATCTGCTCTTTCGGATCGATTGTGAATCCAGTGTAGAAGAAGCCCCCCCAGTTGTATTCGCCCGGCGATCCCAATTCGGAGAGCGGACTCTTAACGCCGGACACTCCGAAGCCCAGCCCGAAGCCCTGCTCTGGACCGATCTTTCCGAGTTGATCCTGCGTCATGAGTTCGACGGACTTGCGGCTCAACAGACGTGTGTTGCCGACCTTGCCGCCGTCGAGCATCATCTGGCAGAAACGAGCGTAGTCCATCGCCGTGGAAACCAGCCCGGCGCCGCCTGAAAACAATTTCTTCGGACCGCGAGAAGGATAGTCCGCGGAATATACAAACGATCCTTCCTTGATAGGAGTATCCGGAAAGCGATTCAGCCCTTTTTCCGGATAGTACGTGTATGCAGTGGCGAGGCGGTCGAGTTTGTTGTCGGGTGGAAAGAAATACGTATCCTTCATCCCCACCGGTTCGAAGATGCGGGTGCGGAAAAACTCGTCCAGCGGTTTCCCCGACACCACTTCCACCAGGCGGCCCAGCACGTCGACGCTTAGACTGTACTCAAATCGGTCCCCAGGATTGAACAGCAGAGGAATCCCCGCCAGCTTCTTCACGCTGTCCGCAATCGTGCCGTCATACTGCAGCAGTCCGCTCGCTACTCCGGCGGCCTCGTACATGGGGCCCAGGTCACCATTCCAGTTGTAAGTAATCCCCGACGTGTGGCGAAGCAGGTCGCGGATGGTGATCTCTCTCGTGGCAGGAATAGAGTAGGGCTCCCCGGAAGCCGGCTTCGCCAGCACTTTCGGCGTTTTGAATTCGGGCAGATACTTCGACACGGGATCGTCAAGCAGGAATCGTCCCTCTTCGTAAAGCATCATGACGGCCACGCTGGTAATGGGCTTGGTCATGGAGCAGATGCGGAACATCGCATCCGGCCGCATCGGCTTGCCGGCCTCCCGGTCCATCATCCCCTGCGATTTGAACCAGGCTACGTGACCGTGCCGAATCACCACAGTGACTGCGCCCGCAATGCGCTTGTCATCGATATCGCGTTGCACGCTTGTGCCAATCCGCTCCAGCCGTTCCGAAGACAGCCCGACGGACTCCGGCTTGCCGCTGGGCAGATCCTGCGCAATTGCGCAGACGTTCAGTACAAGAAAGCCGAGAAGAACCGGAATGATCTTCCGGTTCTGCCCGGCAAAAGTAAAACGCATATTTCCTCCCGCGCTTTAGGACTTGATAGTTTTCGAAGCCGCATCCCAGGTGACCGGTTTCTGGCGGAAATACGATTCGTTCGCCATATGACAGGCGATAGCGGCGTTGTTGCCGAAAACCGCATCTTCCGTCACCGGCTTGCGCGACTTCACAGACTGGAAGAAAACGTTCAGGTGCGGACGCATATCATCCCAGTCATGCCCGCGATAAACGGTGTCTTCGTGCGTGGGCTCTTTGCCAAGCTGCGGGTCATGCTCCGCGTGCCACTGCTTCACATACTCCTCCCGCATTTTGGCCGGGAAACTGAAACTGTAGTAGCTTGGATCAGTATCCGCCCCGGACTGCGGAGAGTGCCGCAACTCGAGCTCGCCGGTATCGAGTAGCCCCTTCGGCCCCATGAACCGCGCCAGTTCTGGTGTCTCCGTTCCGAGCCCAAGACGGACATAGACCGGAATCCCGTGATAGTCGAACAGCACGGTATGCAGGTCGGGCATGTCGCGCCCGTCCTTGAAGCGGAAGATGCCGCCCATCGCCGTCGCCGACTTGGGCACCTCATTCCATCCCAGCGTGACCAGCATGCCGCTGATCAGGTGCACCATCAGATCGCCCGCCACTCCGGTGCCATAGGCCCGCCAGCAGCGCCAGCGCGCAAAATGCAGCTTGTTGAACGGAATCTTGGGAGCATCATTGAGCCACGTGTCCCAGTCCAGCGTTTCCGGAGAAAGATCGAGCGGAGGTGGATACTCCCACGCGCCCGTAGGATCGTTTCGTCCCAGCGTAAGTTCCACCATTTCGACGTCGCCGATTGCTCCGCCCGCGTAAAGTTCTCGCGCCTTCGCGCAAAGCACGGAACTAACGCGCTGCGAGCCAATCTGCACGATGCGATTATTTTTCTGCGCAGCCTCGACCATGGCCAATCCGTCGGCTACGTTATGCGACATCGGCTTCTCGCAATAGATATCCTTTCCCGCGTTGCACGCGTCGACCACAACCCGCCGGTGCCAATGATCCGGAACCGCCGCTACGATGCAGTCGATATCCTTGCGATCGAGCAACTCCCGATAATGACGCGTAGTAGGAAGGCTCGGGTTGGCGGTGATCTCTTTGGCCAAGGTGTGGCGTCCGTCATACAAGTCGGCGGCGCCGACGCACTCCACGCCAGGAATCGTAATCGCCCCACCCAGCAGGCCGGAACCCTGCATCCCGATTCCGATCATGCCAAAGCGAACCCGATCACTGGGTGCCACCGCTCGCGGCAATGGTTGAGCTTCGAGTCGGACCGTCTTTGCAACCAGCAGCCCACCAGCGGCGGCCGCCGCACTTCCCTGCAAGAATGCGCGTCGCGAAAGAATGCGTTTCATGCCAATCCCTCCCAATGATTTTGACTGCTACTTCCCGAGCCCAGCTACTTCTTCAGCGGTTTAATGGCTACTTCCTTGAAAAACACGATGTCGTTGTCGCTATGATTCTGCAAACCGAAATAACCGACGTTCGGCCGCGGACCGCGCTGCGGCTCGAAATCAAACTTCCGCTCCGGCACCGGATCGCCATCTTTGTAGTCCGTGACTTTCACGCCATTCAGCATGACAATCGTGCGCGGCCCCTCCAGCGTGATCTCCATGGTGTTCCACTCGGGGCCGGGTTTCCACGCCTTCGCCAGGGGTTTGGTCAGCGAATACAGCATCCCGGTGGAATGGTATTCATCCTCTTTCGACGTCTCGGGATGGTTGTCGATCTGCACTTCAAATCCGTAGTGCACCGGCATCCATTCTTCGCGGGGCTCCACGGGAATGCGGATGAACACTCCAGAGTTGTCGTTCTCATCGCGCATCTTGTACACCACATGGATCATGCAATTGCCGATCTTGCCGCCCGTCCAGTAGAGCAGGCCCATCCCGCCATGGGTGCGTATCAGCCCGTCTTCAACCGTGTCGCCGCCCGGGCCCACATGCTTCCACCCGGTCAGATCCTTGCCGTTAAAAAGCGGTTGCCACTTGTCGGGATCACCCTTGCAAGCGTTCTGATTTTCATCAGCGGCGAAGGCGAATGTTACCAGACAGGCGAGCACAAAAATCGAGACAATAAATCGTTTCAGCATTGGGAATCTCCTGAGTGTTCTCGGCTAGCTAAGTCGGGACAAACCAACATACTCGCACCAACGTCTGGAATCAAATGGAAGACGCTGACTTTTAAGCCGGGAATGTGACCAGTGGGGCAGGCTTAAAAGATCGACTCGTCAGAAGAAATCGTGGGTGGATTCCGGCTCTGGCAGCTTGCCAAGTGAGTGATAGAGTGCAAGTTCGAGGACTAGGTAGGTGCGAAAGCCGTACGATTTTCACATGGAAAACCGATTGAGTCAGTGCAGTGGAAGCCCTTAGGGCTTTGCGGGCAGCGGCTGCCAGAGCTCAATCTTATTCCCATCCAAGTCATAGATCCAGGCAAAGCGGCCGTAGGATTCATCCATTCGTTTGGCGTCAATCTTTACTCCCTCTTGTTTTAAGCGGTCGAGCAAAGCATCCATATCGTCCACGATGTAGTTGATCATGAACGGTGCGGGGCTGGGATCGAAATACTTAGTGGAGGCGGGAAAAACAGTCCAAACTGTAACGTGTTCCCTTTGCGGGTCGTCGTGTTCGCGCCACGGAAGCATCGCGCCTTGGCCTTTGTCAGCGAGTCCAAGATGCTTCGAATACCATTCGCGCATCTGATCACGATTAGCGGATTTGAAGAAGACACCGCCGATTCCAAGGATGCGCCCGCGTTGCTCAATTTTGACAGGCGCCTTCGACTTTTCAGGTTGCGGAGATTTCACTTCCTGTCCTCCTGTTGAGCGGGCCGCGATGAGCAACAGCGACCCGAGCGCAATTGTGCTCCACGGTATTCCTTGCATCGGCGGATTATACATAAGTCTCGAATTCGAATGGAGAAAACGGTTCGCTCAAGGTTCGTCGCGATTCACCCTTTCTAGATCGCGCATGTGGTCTCGAAACTGGCTTGGCATCGCCCGTAGAGAACCAGGCTTGCGGGATCGCAAAGTATCCCAGATTGCGTGTTCATCGGCACGAGGCGCGGATGATTCCTGCAAAACGGCGTAGCGTTTACCAGGGAGGCAAGGTGGTTCCAGAGCCAACTGGCCACGAACACAAAAAGCTGAGTCCGCGCTATCCGGCGTTCGGCGGCCGGGCGAGCCCAACTTCCGGCCGCCATTCGAACGCATCAGTGACCCACAGATTCCTCTGACGAGGCAAAAGATCTATGGCACCCACGCGGAAAGGCGGGGCGCCAATTGTCGAAACAGTACGGCTTAAAGTCTGTGAGCGAGAGCTAAGTTCCCGGGAGGGTCGCATGAACCTGCCAAAATCCAGCTGCGAAGCGGCGGCATAGCGCCGATGTCCGCGTAGAGACAGCCGCCACGAGAGTCAAAGAAGCAACCGAAGCGTTCCGGCTGAGCCGATCGCCGCACCTATTTATGCGCGGATTCGGCTCCGATCTTTTCAATCACAATCGCGGTCGACCCGCCCCGCGCGTACACCTTCCCGCTGGCCGTGACTCTCTGTCCGGCGAAAGGCAGTAACTTCTCATTCTGACCCGCCGAAGGAGTGGTGTCGGCGATCGGCCAATAGATAGTTCCGTTATCCGCCAGGATCACGAGCGGCGATCCCGCCCGTGCGCAAGCCTCGGCGCACTGGGGACTGATGGGTTTCTTTAGATCCTTGGTAAACGCGCAGGCTGAGTCGAGAACGTAGCCGTTCACCGAAACCGACTTGCCGGCATCGCTGCCGACCGCCACCAGCGCCGCGAAAACGCAGACCACGATTACTGCACTTGCTGTTTTTTGAATACTCATTTTCGAAACCTCTCTCTTGAATTGAATTCAGATGGGATTCCCAAGTGGAAGGATACGGTAGCAGACAGGAATCCCGGTGCAATAGTAAAAACCGACTAGACTTTCTTCCGGGGAGATTTTCGTGTTACCAGTAATAATCCTGTAGAGACAGCCACCTCGGCTGTTCCGCTGGAGCCTGGGCCTGGGCGAGCGCAGCAAGTCGAAGGGGCGAAGCCCGGCCGAGGCCCACAACACTGCATTCAGAACGACTATCTCATCGTCTACGAAGATTTTCGTTGACACTACGAACATCTTCGTAGTATGTTCTTTTTCCATGAAGCAGCCTCCGCACAAACCCACGGCTTCGGAACTCGAAATTCTCCGCGTGCTCTGGAACCGCGGGCCCTCCACGGTTCGCGAAGTTCACGAATCTCTCAGCGAGAAAAAAGAACTCGGCTACACCACGGTGCTGAAGCTTCTCCAAATCATGACCACAAAAGGCACCGTGCGTCGAAACGAAATGCAGCGGGCGCACGTCTATGAAGCATGCCTGCCCGCCGAGCAGACCAAGCAGCAACTTGCCGGGGACATGCTGCAGCGGGTGTTCGAAGGTTCTGCCAGTCAGCTCATGATGCATGCGCTGGCCGGGCGCAAGTCCTCGCCGGAAGAGATCAGCGAACTGCGCCATTTGCTGGATGAATATGAAAGGAGCCGGCGATGACTCTGATGAATTGGGTTTCCCCCAGCGCGATGCAATCTTTGGGATGGGCTCTGTTGCACTTTCTCTGGCAGGGAACTGCTCTGGCCGCTCTGGCCGCGGCTGCGATGGCATTGTGCCGCCGCGCGTCGGCCCGCTATCTGTTAGGCGTCGGGGCACTGGGGCTGATGTTGCTGGCTCCGTTGGCGACTTTCTTCTTCTATTCGCAGCAGCATTCCGGTGTCGCCGAAATCGCGAGGTCGTCGCCGCTCGCTGCTGCAGCCTGGACGACAGCGAAGAGCGAAATCGCGGGGCGTCGCTCGACTCAACCTTCCTCCATCACGCCGTCGCTGGATGCGCTTCCATGGCTGGTCGAGGCGTGGCTTCTCGGAGTCGCTTTCTTCAGCCTTCGTTCTGCGGGCGGATTCTTTCTGCTCGAGCGCGAACGCCGCAGGCAATCGAGCATAGTGAGCCCGCGACTCCTTGAGATCTGCCGGACGCTGCAATGCCGGCTCGGCCTCGATCGCGCGATTGCTTATTGCGAATGCAAGTGGCTGCAGGCGCCTGCGGTGATCGGATGGTTTCGACCCGTCGTGTTTTTGCCGATGACCGCTCTCACGGGCCTCTCGGAAGAACAGCTGGAGGCGGTGATCGCCCACGAACTGGCGCACATCCAGCGGCTTGATCCCTTTGTGAATGTTTTCCAGGTTTGCGTGGAGACGTTGCTCTTCTACCATCCTGCGATCTGGTGGCTGAATAAAAAAATTCGAGCGGAACGCGAGCACTGCTGCGATGACATGGCCGTGGCTCTTTGCGGCAACGCCGTCGAATATGCGCGCGCGCTCACGCTGATGGAAGAATGGCGCAGTGCACCTGCGTTTGCCATGGCCGCGAATCGTGGTCCTCTCACCGAACGCATCGTTCGCGTTCTCGGCGTGAAGACGTTCGGCGCCGGAATGCGCGGTATCGGACTGACGGGCAGCGTCCTGTGCCTGACCGCGGCACTTGTCGCTGGCAACGCGCTGCTTGGAATGGCGCATCGGCAGGTTCAGGCGGATTCGCAAGCGACACCCAAGCCCGCAGCCAGTTCCTCGCAACCGCCTGCTGCCAGCAGCACTCGAACTTCTAAGCCTTCGCCGGTTCATCCGCAAAGCGGCGAGCAGGCAACGGTTAGTTCTTCGTCGTCCTCCTCGGCGTCTTCGTATATCGATGCCATGAAGGCCGCGGGCCTTGGCGATCTTACGGTGGATCAGTTGATCGCCATGAAGATCCAGGACGTGACTCCGGAATATGTCCGGGAACTTCATGAGCAAGGTCTGCAACCCGATGCGAACAACCTGATTGCGATGCGCGTGCAGGGAGTCACTCCAGAATACGTTCGCGAATTGCGCGCCTCCGGACTCAATCCCGATCAGAACCAGCTCATCGCACTCAAAGTGCAAGGCGCAGATGGCGAGTATTACCGCGGACTCAAAGAAGCCGGCATTCAGCCCGACGTGAACACTCTCATCGGGCTGAAGGTGCAAGGTGTAACTCCCGAATACGTTCGTGAACTCCGCGCCGCGGGCCTGACTGTGACCGCAGATCAGGTGATCGCCCTGAAAGTGCAGGATGTCTCTCCGGAATATCTGAAGGGATTGCATGCGCAGGGAATTGATCCTCGCGCGGACGATGCCATTGCCATGCGGGTTCAGGATGTGACTCCCGAATACGTTCACGACATTCGGGCTCTTGGACTCAAGCCGTCTGCAAACGAACTCATCTCGATGCGGGTGCAAGACGTCACGCCGGAATACATCAAGGCGTTGCAGGCAGCGGGATACAAGTTCAACATCAGCGACATCATCAGCGCCAAGGTGCAGGATGTTACGCCCGAGTTCATTGAGCGAGCTCAGAAGCATGGGTTCAAAGATCTGACTCTGCAGAAGCTGATTCAGCTTCGGCAATTGGGAATTCTGGATTCGAAGGCCGACCTCTAATGTCGTTGTGCGTGGCGCGGGGCTTCGCCCACGCTTGGACGGCCGAGGCGGCCATCGCCACATGAGCATTTGCCCCATCAGCATTTAAGGAGATGAGTTATGAGAATGCGTCGAACCCTCGCGTACTTAGTGTTCGCGTCCTGCGTTCTTCTGGTAGCGGTGAAGAATCGAGCTGCGGACGCGCGCAGCGGCGACTGGACCATCAGCAAGTCCCACGATGCGGACAAGGTTGAGTTCTCGCTCATCGAACATCATCAAGGCGGAACGTCAAGCCACGAGTCGGACTGGCCTGCGAGTTCGTTCCAGGGCGTGGACTTCGCGAAAGCTGGACGTCAAGACGTTCACTTCACCATCGCGCGCGATGCGGGCAAGATCGAGTGCGAAGGATTTCTGAACAATGGGGAAGGCGCTGGTATTTTTCACTTCCAGCCAGACGCGAATTATCCGCGCGAGATGCAGGCGCTCGGCTTCTCCGTCGACGACGAGAAGCAGTTCAGCATGGTGGTGATGGATGTGAGCCTGGAATTTGCGCGGCAGATGAAGAACGAGCATCTCAGCGATCTCGATGCCGACTAGCTGATCGCGTTCCGCATCTTTCACGTGGACTCAGCTTTTATTGAAACGCTGCGGGCTGAAGGATTGAAGATTTCCGACGCCGACAAACTGGTCGCCTTCCGCATTCACGGCGTGAGCCCGCAGATGGTCCGCAGTCTTCATCAGGCTGGCTATTCACCGGACGAAGATAGGCTGATCGCGATGAGAATCCACGGCGCGACGCCGGAATGGATGGCGGAACTCAAGCAGCGCGGTTACGATCATGTGGATCTGGAGAAGCTGATCGCGTTTCGCATTCACGGAGTTTCGCCGGAGTTTATCCAGAAGCTGCAAGGGCTGGGATATTCGCATCCTGATCCGGACGATCTGATCGCCATGCGCATCCACAATGTGACACCGGAATACATCAGCGACATGCGCGCGCGGGGGATTCACGACCTCAGCATCGAGCAACTGGTGAGCATGAGGATTCACGGCATCGACTAGGCTCGTACCTGGAAATCGACGAAGAAAGAGCCGCGCTTTCGCGGCTTTCTATTTTCTGGCCCTGTTCTCGATTGGCGGACGTTGTGGAAACCTCCGACAAAAATATCCTCTTTGCGGCTTCAATGGCTGGTCTTTTGGCGCGTTCTCTTTCGGGAAAAATCGGGATTCGAGGGGTACCCCCCTCACCCACCTCTTCTGAATGCCGTGACTGGCGCGGGTTTCGCAAACCCGGGGCTCATTACGGCTCGCCATTGTGCGTCCGACTGGGTTTCGGGTTTCCTGCGCCCCTTTGGAATTCAGGTCGCGAGAGGGATGGCCGGGTCCAGCACGCGCAGCAGGAACAGACTTTGGTCATCCTGCTGCAGACCGTATTGTCGCACGTCGCGCATGATGAGATCCCAAATTTCCGGCAAGGCTCTGGTAGCGTGTCGTGTCAGCAGCTCTTGCAGGCGTGTCAGGCCAAATTCTTCATCTCTGGCATTGGCTACTTCCGTTATGCCGTCGGTAACCATCAAGAAGAGATCGCACGGTGAATAGATGACGCGCTTACTAGCATAGGAACCGCCGGGGATCAGTCCCAGCGGAAGCTGCTCCATCGAGAGCCGGACCGTGTCACTGCTGCCGTGCCGATAGTGAAGGATCGGCGGATGGCCGGCCAACGCGTATTCGGCTTCACTGGAGCCACCGAAGCGGAGCAGGGCCAGGGTGGCAAACATTTCACGTTCTTTGAGATCGGGCAGCACGCGGTCCACACTTTCAAGCGTTGCTACCGGCATTTGGCGGAATTGCACGGCGAGTCGCATGGCAGTCTTCATCATCCCCATGAGCTGGCCGGCTGGCAGGCCGTGGCCGGAGATATCGGCGACGTAGGCCACCAACCCACCGTCGCTCTCGATGACGTCAATCAGATCGCCGCCCATTTCTGTGCTGGGGATCGATTTGCCGTACAGCTCGAAACTCGCGTTCTGGAAAGAGACGGTCGGAACCAGGGTCGCCTGAAGGCCGTGGGCCAAAGCAAGCTCGCTCTGCATGCGCACGCTGGCCAGGCCCTCCGTACCAGCGAAGAACAGCAGGAATCGAGTCCCGAAACCGATACCAACCAAGATGCCGATCGCATCGAATAGCACGCGCCGATGTACAGCGACGGGGACCGGGAGAGGCGGCGAAACGTGCGAGGCCCAGTAGCCCAGCCAGGCGGTCACGACAACCAGCAGAAACAGGAGAGGGATAAGGCGAACTCTTTTGATTCCGGCGGTCCGAAGCGCCGTCGCCCCCATGCCCACTAAGACGGGCCAAAAGAAACCTCCGCCGACGCGGGAAGCATTGAGCTGCAATAGATCGAACGCGAAACCACCGGCGGCGCCGATGAAGAAGTACCCTGCCAGGAGCGTCTTCATCCGCCCCAGCGGCAGCACGTGCCAGTAGGGACTGAAGGCGGCGGGAAAGGCCGAGCGCACACCAGCCAACCGCGTACGGAGCTTCTTTTTCATCGGTACTTCCCCGGGCGTCCTGGATCGCAGGGAGACCGAGCGCTAAGCCAGGGCTTCGACCATTCGTCGGTGGAAGCTGTACAGCGCTAGGAATCCGAGCAAGAGGACGGAGACGAGAATGGATAAATTCATTGATTAAGGTCGTACCAGAAACGCATAAAGATCACAAGCGGGTGCTGAACTTGAATGGCCGATCTTTGACTTTGATTGGCATTCCTGACGGCCTCCGGGGGACAGTTCGAGGTAAACGAGCTGTACAGAGAAGCGCCGTTACCGCCGGCCATACTCCGAGCGAGTGGTCGGCAACACGGAAGTCGTCGTGGGAGCTTATCTACAAGCCGGCTCCTGGAAGTCGAGTACGCCACGTCACTCCGAAAACCTTGAGTTAGCGCTTAGGTGGCGCAGCTCCCGGGACCCTGGACCGTGAGGCTTCATCATTGGCCATAAACTAATACGCGGAATGTGCCCGGAATCGCTGTACCCCGGGGGTGAGGCTGGTCTGCGGTCGGGGCTGGGGCAGGACTAAAGTCCGCTGTGTCCACGAAGAGGTGATGCGTCTTGGTGTCGAGCCCTATTGTCTTTGCTCCGAACTCGGTCTTAACGGTCTCGACCTCGCTGAACTTGTCGGGTGAGTCTTCGTGGAAGACGTGGATCATCCCTTCGCGAGTGGAAGCGAACACCAGACCTGTTTCTGGCTCATAGGCTGCAGCGTCGACTCCGGCGGAAATGGGGAACGATTGGATGACATGTCCCGTGTCCGCATTCATCACCACCAGCATCTGAGGGTCGCGCCCCGCACTGAAGAGCCTGTGGTGCTCGCGATCGAGGGCCAGAGCGGTGGGACCACCGGCGGGCGCCACGGGCCAACGGGATTTTATCGTGAGCTTGCCCGAATCTATGGCGACCACCTCGTTCTTATCTTCCAGATTCACGTAGACGGTCCCCGCGCCGTCGGCCACAGCGAACTCGGGAGCTCCGCCCAGATCAATCGTACCCGCGCCCGTTCCACTCTTGGCATCGATCACGGTGGCACTGTGCGGATCGCCATTCATGACAAAGATGTGCTTCGACGCCGGATCGTAAAGCACGCTGTCGGCGTCCTTGTCAGCTTTCGCCTCGCCGGTCGGCTTGAGTGTCTTCAAATCGAAGATGACTACTTTGCCCTCGGCGCCATCGGTGATGAATCCGCGGCCAAACTCATGCGCCAGGGCGACGCCATGGTCCTGCTTGAGACCAGTGATGTTGCCTATCAGCTTGCCGCTATCCGCGTCGATTACTTTTATTTCGGTGCCATGCGAGAGGTAAACGCGGCGAGCCGAAGAATCAACCGTGATGTAGTCAAAATACTCCCGGGTACTGCCCTCGGCGGCGCCGAAAGTATATTTCATCAACAGGTGGTAAGCGCCCTTCGCCGGTAAGGCAATCGCGAGAGCTCCGAGCAGTATCAAGGATACGAGCGCGCCGATGCGCGAATTCAAAGATGATTTCATGGGAACCTCCGGTATGGTTTGGGACGACACCACAAGGCACCAGAGCACGCTCTCATTTCACTCACGTCTCGTCAAATCGGAGGGCGCTGGGTGTTATGGAAGGGAATTCTGTTTGCGGCCGAGAGGCGTGTGCCAGGTCAGATGTCACGACGAGTGCGGTCGTCTGTGGATTCAGTGGCCAGTGGTCAGTGTTCAGTGGCCAGAAAAGCCAAGAGCATGGATCACTGATCACAGGCAACTGTTTAGACGGTTTGTGGCTCCCATCCGTCGAAAACGGCGACGGATGGGGCAGCCGGTGCTGCGGTGTCACGGCAGGACGATGATTTCTCCCACCATTCCCAATTCATCGTGCAGCACGCATTTGTACGGGTAAACGCCGGGGCCGGTGAAGGTGACGCGGAAGCGGGTCGCACTCGCGGTCAACGGTGCCTGGGCCAGACCGGTACGATCTTGTGGAAGCTCAGTAATGAATCCGGAATGCACAACGTCGGAGGGCGAACTCATGAAGGCGTGTCGAGCGCCATCAGCATCCGTGGTGACGTTGGCGGAAGGCGCAGTCTGAATCGAAGGGTCGGGCTCGGGACCGAACGTGATGGTGTGACTGGTCACCGCTTCTGCATTCGTCCATTCCACCGTCTCGCCAACGTGGATCACCTTGGTCGCGTCCATGAAGCGCATGACGGAGACGGTTTGAGTTCCGCCGCCGTTACCGATAATGTGCCCCACTCCGGAAGTTATCTCGTTGGAGCCGTGATGATGCCTGTGGGCGGATGCGTCCGTATCGGAGAGAAGCTCGTCGCGTTGCCGCTCGGCCTGGTCTTCGTAAAAATCCTGATCGTGCGGCAACGGCGTGGACAACGCCAGCACATGGATAGTGGCTGTCATATTCGGGTGAGCCAGGCAAACCAACTTGAAATTGCCAGTCACCGGGAAAACCACGCTGTAGGTGGGCGGGCTCGGTAACATGCTACTGTTCGATACCAGGCCACTATTGACACAGGCGCTGCCGTCGAAGACGGAGAAATCGGGCGAGGCTCCGCCCGGTAGGCCGGGACATCCTGCCAAACGGGACGGGCGCACCTGCCCAAGCATCAGAAAAGTAACGGTGTGGACCTCAGTTGCAGGAAACGTCCAGGTTATGGTGTCGCTGGCGTGAATCCAGATCTCGTTAGGCAAGAACGCCAGCGCCTGATGCGCCATGTTGCCGTTCTGCGCGCCGACCTGCAGTTGCCAGGTATCGGCCAGCGCAGAGACCGGCAGAAGGAGGGCAATCAGCAAAGCACAACGGCGGAGAGTTAAATGAAGTTGCGATGCGAGCAGGTTGGTCATGACTCCTCCAGAAATCAGATCTGGCGCCGAGAATTGCGCAAACCTCTCCGCGGGTCAATACAACGCGGGTGAAACGTAGGTGACACCGGAAGTCGTTGACCGGCGCGGCGTTCCGGCGGGCGGTGACATGCCTATCCAGTCTCCGAGAGCCGGGATATACTTGCGCCGAGCGAGGAGTCGTGGTCAGAGTGGCTAGTCCAACCAAACCGAATATCGTCAGTTTCGGCGCCTACGAGTTCAACCCGTACTCCAGGGAACTGCGCAGAGAAGGAATGCGCGTCCGCCTGGAGGGCCAGCCGCTGGCGATCCTGGAGGTACTGCTGGAGCGACCGGGGGAACTGGTCACGCGTGAGGAGTTGCAGAAAAGGCTCTGGCCGGAGGACACGTTTGTTGATTTTGAACACAGCCTGAACGCGGCCGTTAAACGATTGCGGGCAGGGCTGAATGACTCCGCCGACCAGCCCCGCTACATCGAGACGCTGGCACGCCGAGGTTATCGCTTTGTTGCGCCGGTTGGCGGCAGTGTGGCGGAGCGGGAAAGCGAAAAGGCGGTGGTGGTTCCGCCCGAGCCGCAGGCGCAGGCCGCAGTGGGATCTGGTCGCCGATTGTTGTGGCTAGTCGTGGTCGCTGCAGTGTGCGTCCTCGGGCTTGCAGGCTGGGGATGGCGGCTGTGGCGGAATCGCCAGGCTACTCCCGCCCTGCCGCCGGTTCGTTCGCTGGCTGTGCTTCCGTTGCAGAACCTGAGCGGAGATCCTACTCAGGAATACCTGGCTGACGGCATGACCGAGGAGCTTATCGGAAGGCTTGCCAACATTCATGGCCTCCGTGTGATCTCGCGTACCTCGGCGATGCACTTCAAGAATACCCAGCTCTCCGTGCCCGAGATCGCCAAGACGCTCGGCGTGGACGCCATTGTCGAAGGATCGGTAATACGAGAGGGCAATCAGGTTCGCGTCCATGCTCAGTTGATTCGCGGCACAAGCGACGAGCACATTTGGGCAGGAGAATACCAGCGAGAGTTTGGGAGCCTACTCGCGCTCCAGGACGAGGTGGCTCGGAGTATCGCCGAGCGAATCGAGGTCAGCCTGACGCCCGAGGAGCGGCAGACTTTGGCATCCACACACCCGGTCGACCCTGAAGCTCACGAGGATTACCTGAAGGGCCGCTACTATTTCAACCAACGAACGCGGGACGCGATGAACAAAAGCATCGGGTTTTTCCAACAGGCAATCGCCAAAGACCCGAAGTACGCCTTGGCTTATTGCGGCCTTGCAGACGCCTACGCGCTACTCGGGTTCCGCGGCGGATTTCCGTCGAAAGACGCCCTGTCGCGAGCGAAGGCAGCAGCGCTCAAAGCCATTGGACTGGATGATACGCTCGCCGAACCTCACGCATCTCTCGCGTTCATTGCGGAGACCCACGAATGGGATTGGGCAACGGCCGAACGGGAATACAAGCGCGCCCTCGAACTCAACCCGGGCGATGCGCGGGCTCATCACTGGTACGCCGGCTATCTGATGTATGTAGGACGGTTTGAGGAAGGGATTGCCGAGGCCAAGCGTGCCCGCGACCTCGATCCACTCTCCTTGCCGGTCAACAATGCCCTGGCGGGCCGGTTGCTCGTGGCGGGCCGGGTCGACGAGGCGCTGGCGCAATTGCGGCAAACGTTGGAAATGGATCCTCATTTTGCGCCCGCCCACCAGACCCTTGGCTGGGCATACCTGAATATGGGAAAGAACCACGAAGCCATTCAAGAGTTTCAACAGGCGTTACAACTCTCCGGAACCGACGATAAGGACATGATGCTGGACCTTGGTTTCGCCTATGCTACCGTGGGCAACCGGGAGGAAGCGCGCAGGATACTGGCCAAGCTGAAGAAGCTACGCGAGCAGGGGCTTCTACCCTCCGGTTCAATCGGAATTCTCTATGGAGCCTTGGGTGAGTTGGACGAGGCTTTCGCCTGGCTGGAAAAGGCTTATGAGGAGCGTGACCCTGAACTTACATACCTAAAAGTGCCGGGTCGGAGGTTCGCGCCCCTGCGTCACGATGCACGGTTTCAGCAAATGGTGCACCGTATGGGGTTACCCGAGTAAAGGGCTCCTGTTCTGGGACTCCCTGACTGACTTTCCTTGCCTGTTCGGATGCACCGCTTCGGCGAAGGATCGCGGAGATGCGGGAAAGCCAAACGTGGTTATGGAAGCGATCGCTATGGCTGCCGAGCCGCAAAGGTCCCTGTGGAGCTAAACCTTCTTGAGCGACGGTTGGTGGAGTCTCACACGACCGTCATCATCCCATTTGACGACGGCGTCATCTTCGTTGGCGCGCTCAACTGTGCCGAATTCGCCGGTCGGTTTGCCGAAGTTGCCCAGACCCTCAACGCGATCTCCGGGACTTAGTTCCTGGCCGGTAGCAGAGGCCTGGGCGAGCGGTGGCTTCCTGGCACGGTCTGAGTCAGGCGTCGCCCCGGGGTAGGATAGGGGCGGTTGGGGAGCTTTACGCAGTTTGGGTGTCGGCTTATTCGTAATCTGGCGCATATATCTTTTGTCTCTTTCTAGTGAGGCCGGGGAAGTGCCCTTCGCAGCCACTGTGCGTCTCCTCAATCTATCTAGCATAAGTTGGAAAGAACGGTTCCGCTGGTCCAAACTGCACAGTTCTGCCAAAAAAAGCGCGTATCCCACGCGCGTGCGGCTTGACGGCAGGAAGTGGGAAGCCTACACAACAAACATGGCGACGCCGGTGGCGAACACTGCGACTCAAAGGCTGCGGAAAAATGCAGCCTGGGGATGCTTCCACCAAGGCTGAAGCCCGCACTGATTTGGGCGCGTTAATGCGGCTCTGAAGCGCCACTCTCCGCGTGACGGAGCGTCCCTCTCAGCCTTAATGACGTTGGACTCTGGATCGGCGTAGATAAAATCCTGGCTCCATTCAGAGAAACAGTAAAAATCTGAAGTTCACTGCCTTATACCCTCCGCCGATCCTCTGACACTGTTCGTCTTCGATAGTCCAATCCTCCGACCGGTGTGAAAGGCGCACGTTCTCCCAACATTTTGAGATGCTATCCTTTGCAGACCAATACGGACTGTTCAAAACTGCTCGGTATGAAAACAATTCTGAAACTGCCAGCCCTATTCCAAATTGACCTGTGGTCCCTTATGGAGTCGCGAGATCGTGGAAGTATGCACAAAAACAAGCGGAAACAAAGAATCCAACCAAGAGGCACTCAGGCGCACCAAAAAGGAAATGAATGAGCCGCGCACGGCGGAATCCACGCGAGAAGAAGACGTCAGTCAGACCGCGCGGCAGGAACTGGAAAAGCGGCCGCAGTCGAACGTGGAAAGAGTGCGGGAGGTTCTAGTCGTGGAGAACAATGTTGAGAAGTGAACTGTGAACTTGCAAAGCATCGCCGGTATGATAATCAATGAGTCCTAACTTCCTAAAACCGGTTCATGAAAAAGCTGACGCGGGAGCGAGTAGTGCCCACCATTTCCGCCAGAGTTTCTTGACTGATTTTGGGAATCAAAACTTCGGCCTTACCTTCCTTGCCGAAATGCGCCAGCAATAGCAGTATCCGGGCCAGTCTTTTTTCGCTGGAATTGAAAAGCTGGTCAACCAAATCTTCTTCATACCGGATATTCCGGGTCAGCAAATAGGCCACGAACATATCGGAAAACGTGTGTTCCCGGTGAAGCACTTCCATCATCGAGTTCTTATCGATTCGCATCACGGAGCAATCGGTCATTGCGGTTGCGGAGCACAGGCGCTAAGAAATCGCCCTCGTTCAGAATGCCGATTGTGGCTTCCTTCCCGATCTGCGACACAACCGTGAGTTTTACCTTTCCTTCTTGTATATAGAAAACGGCATCGGAGGGGGCGCCTTGGGCAAAGATCGTCTGCTTCTTGGGAAAAGCTGCGATTCTTCTACCGCCGTCGATGGTTGAAAGGAACGTCTTGGTATCGAATTTGCGGATTTTCTTGGGCGCAACTACAGGTGTCCTGATTGGTCCTCCTCTCTCAGAGTTCCGAACGCGCAGAAGGCGGCTTCCAGGATGAAGGAAGTATAAGTGCGCGAGAAGGGCCGGAATAGCGTCGAGTGCGGGGGCTAGGCTGCAATTCCGCCCGACTAAAGCAATGATTTCACCCTGGGAGTCAAAAGTCAACCACCCGTTTACACAGGCCATGTGGCCATGACTCGCCCGACAGGGATGGGGAGCGGCGGAAGGGGGGCGCACTCGGCATTTCGATCCGAACGGTGCTGCCCATTCCTTATGGATCGTCGGCTGCTCTTCCATAACCGGGATTGTGGAAGAATTGCCCGTAATACGTTTGGGCAGTCGAAGGGCGCGGTTCTTCTGTTTTTGTTGGCGGCGGCTGGGAGCTTGGAGTAGAATTCCGGCTGTTCGGTTCCTCTGGGAACCAGCAGTTCGATACGATCCAGGCTTACGATCCAACTTACGATCCGGGCTGAGGAACGCCATGTTCAAGCCTCGCTAATTCGCCATCCTGTTTGGCCCTGTGCGCCGGGGCTCCCTGAGTGATTTTCATTTTCTGTTCGGATGCACCGCTTTCGCGAATTATCGCGGAGGTGGATGCGGAAAGCCAAAGGTTGTTATGGAAGCGATCTCGATTGCGGCCGAGCCGCAAAGTTCGTTGTGGGCCTCGCTGGTGGAGGCGGTGCGCGGGTCGCATCGGGACTACACCGCGGGCAGCCTGAACCGGGCGATCCTGCTGCTGGCCGTGCCCATGGTGCTGGAGATGGTGCTGGAGTCGCTGTTTGCGGTGGTGGACGTGTTCTGGGTGGGGCGGCTCGGGGCCAATGCCGTCGCCACCGTCGGACTCACGGAATCGATGCTGAGCCTGGTATTTGCCGTGGGCATGGGGCTGAGTCTGTCGACCACGGCGATGGTCGCACGGCGGATCGGGGAGAAGGATCCGGAGGGCGCGGCCGTCGCTGCGGTGCAGGCCATCGCGCTCGGGATCATGGTTTCGCTTGTCATCGGGCTGCCGTGCTTTTTGCTGGCTCCGCGGCTTCTGCGATTGATGGGGGCGTCTGCGGAAATTATTTCGGTGGGTAGCTGGTACACCAGGATTTGTCTGGGCGGCAGCTGTGCAGTGCTGCTGCTGTTTCTGAACAATGCGATTTTTCGCGGGGCGGGAGATGCGGCCATCGCCATGCGGCTGCTGTGGGTTTCGAACATTATCAACCTGGTGCTGGACCCTTGCCTGATTTTTGGAGTGGGGCCGTTTCCGCGGATGGGAGTGACCGGGGCGGCGCTGGCGACACTCGTCGGGCGCAGCATCGGCGTGATTTACCAGTTCTACCGGCTGCTGAAAGGGACGGAGCGGATTCACATCCTGACGCGGCAGCTTCGCTTGCGCTTCGATGTGCTGTGGCGGCTAGTGCGGGTTTCGTTGACCGGGATTCTGCAATTTGCGATTGCGCACACCAGTTGGATCGGACTAGTAAGGATTGTGAGCATTTTCGGGGCGGCGGCGCTGGCGGGATACACGATCGCGATTCGCATCGTCATCTTCGTGATCCTGCCGTCATGGGGATTGAGCAATGCCGCGGCTACGTTGGTGGGGCAGAACCTGGGTGCGGGCAAGCCGGAACGTGCCGAGACTGCTGTTTGGCGCACGGGGCTCTATAATATGACTTTTCTGGGAACGGTCGGAGTTCTGTTCGTGCTATTCGCCGAGCCGGTGGTGCGTCTGTTCACGCAGGACGCCGAGGTTGTGCCGTTGGCAGCATCCTGCCTGCGGATTGTGAGCTGCGGCAATATTGGATATGCCTACGGCATGGTCATGCTGCAGGCGTTCAACGGCGCGGGAGATACGGTCACCCCCACGATTGTGAATTTCTTTGGGTTCTGGGTGTTGGAGATTCCGCTGGCTTATTGGTTGGCGATTCGTTTGCAGATGCAGTCGAAGGGGGCGTTTTGGGCGATTGTGGTTGCGGAGGGGGCGATCGCCGGGGCGAGCGCGCTTTTATTCAGGCGAGGACGGTGGAAGCGGCAGAAGATCTGACTCTGGGATGGCTGTCGCGGGAAAAACTAGGGGGACCGTTCCGGCTCCCGACGGTGCGGGCGAGACGCCCGCACGACAGCCGACAGATTGCCGGCGCTACTGGTTAGCGCGCTCGGGCGAGGACCAGGGTGACGTCGTCCGGTTGTTCGTTATCGCCGATCCAGTCATCGACCGCCATGGTTACGATCTGACTGATCTGGGGCAGAGGCAAGTCCCGGTTCTCGCGGACCAGGTCGATCAGGCGCTGCTCGCCGAATTCGCCGAAATCATTTTCTGGTTCGGTGACGCCATCGCTGTAGGCCAGGAAGATTTCGCCCGGATGCATTTCGACCGCGCCTTCTTCGTAGGTCATGTTATCGAATAGGCCGACTACGGTTCCACCGGCTTCCAACCTGCGGATAGTGCCATCTTTGCCGATCAAGATGGGAGGCAGGTGTCCGCCGTTGCTGTAGGTCAGGTGGTGCGAGCGTCCGTCGTAGATTCCCAGGAAAAGCGTGGCGTACTTCTCCATCGGAGTGCTCTCGTAGAGCTGATGGTTGAGCAGACTGAGCAAGGCTCCGGGAGAAACCTCGACGCCCTCGGGCCAGGACGCCATGATGCGGCCTGAGCCAGCGATTGCGCCCAGAGCCACCGGTTCTCGCATCTGGGGAAGATTCTCCACACTGTAGGCGCGAACTGCCGAGTGGATGGTCGCCATTAACAAAGCGGCGGAAATGCCTTTTCCGCTGATGTCGCCGACCGCAAGAATCAGTTTGTGGGAGCTGGCCGTCAGAAAGTCGTAGTAGTCACCGCTGACGGTGCGAGCGGGACGGCAGAATCCATGCACCTCGAGTGACTCGAGTTCCGAAACCTGACGCGGAAATAACTGCGACTGCACTTCCTGCGCGATGGACAGCTCGTTCTCCAGACGCTGCTTTTCCTTCTGCTCCTGGATCAGCTTTTCGATGGAGGCGGTCATGGAGTTGAACGAAATTGCCAGATCCGCGAGTTGGTCGCTCGATGTGACGGGGATGCGATGGCTGAAGTCGCCGCGATCTACATGTTTGGTGGCGTCGTGGAGTTGGGCAACAGCGGCCGTTACAGTGCGGGTCATTCGGGTGCCGATGATGAGGGCGATCAGTTCGATGACAGCGAAGAAAATTCCTACACCCACCAGGATGTACGCCACGCCCTGCGCGAACTCTCCCAGGGCGGCAAAGAGATGGCCGTACAAAACCGAAGGACGGGTGCGAACTCGTACCACGGGCTTTCGATCCCGCTCGCCGGTGTTCCAGTCCACCGCGGAAAGGGATGTACCGGCGAGAGGGATCTCAAGATCGAAGGTACCCACCGGACTGGGCACAGCGCCCACAGTGAAGGTGGGTTGCGACAACTGCTGGTCGGTTTGGACTGTGGTGGCTTGTTGGCTTGAACTGGCGACGCCTCCGCCGCTGCTTTTTGAAGGGGTAGCGGAGGCAGAACTACTCTTCGCGGGAGACTGGTCCAGCGTGACTCCCGAGGGAAAGACCGTGATTTCGCCCAGATCGGCGGCGATGTTACCCACCAATTCTTTATCAAATGGCTCGCTGGTAACCACTGTCAGCCGGTTCGACCTTATCGAAAGAGACGTGACCGCTCGCAGGTGCAGTCCGTCGCGGTCCCGGACGATGTCGCGAAACCTGCCCTTTACGAAACCAGGGCGAGTAAGGGACGCACCCTTGAATTCATTGCATAGCGGCAACGGCTTGTCCCCGTACCATGCGCAAACCTGCCGCCGGCTCCAGGCGGGATCGCGTTTGCGCAATCCCTCCAGCGACTCCGCGGCAGGATTGTCTCCGCGTTCCAAACGCGCTGCCAGTTCGTTGCTGACCGCGGCGTTGGCTGCTTCCAGACTTCTCAATTGGGAGTCGATCTCGGAAGTTACGACGAAGACAGCAAACTGTCCGGCCAGACCATAGAGCGTGATGAGGGTCATCGCGACCAGCAGCACGGCGGGAATCACACCGATGAAGACGTAAGTGACGATCAGGCGATTGCGCAGGCGCCACAGGACTCTGCGCTTCAACCAGCGGAAGGCAAGGATGCAGAACAACACGATGGCGAGGAACGCGAGGAATTCGACCCATCCTCCCAAGTGGTTGCCCCAGGAAGGGGTAAACAGGGCCAGCAATTTTTCGAGCGCGAACAGCCCTCCGGCCATGGCCGCCAAATAGCAGGCCAAGCGCGCCATGCGGCCTTCAGGCCACAATCCGGCTTTGATCAACCGGAGCCGGAATTCTGGAAAGGACCATTGCATGCTGTTCGTTGGACAGTCCGCAGAAGATTAGGATTATACGGCCATGAAACAGCGATCTCACCGGCGCGTCGCGGAAGCGATCATGGCGAACCGAGCCGTGCAACCGGCGTTTCGCCGATTAGATCTCAGGATAAAGATCGAAGAACGCTTCCAGGCTCGTGCGCAACTGCTTTTCAATATCTTCCTTGCTGCCTTCGAGCACGTGCATGGTGACGTGGGCTTCCCGGCCGTTCGTGAGCTTCACGGGAGCCTGACCCACCTCGGCCACATCTTCGGAGGGCAACAGCCTCATGCCATAAACCAGCGTCAGATTTGCCATAAGTTGATTTTACGACGTTCCAGCAGAGTCCCGCGAACTTCGATTGGTTTGGGATTTAGGATTCCGGCCTTTCTCATTTAGAATTCCGCAGTGCCCAGGATTCTGGTTTCCATACTCTGGATTAGTCTTTCAGCGCTGGCATGCGCGCGGCCGGTTTTGGCGCAGGAGCCGGCGGGCAACCCACCATCCACTCAGCCGCAGGTGAAGGTCAACATGCTGAACGTGTGCTCGCCTTCCGCCGAGGAGCAGAAAGAAATTGCTGCCGCGCTGGCGCGGGTTCCCAAGGGGCCATTATTCGGCTCCGATTTCGAAGTGTCCCGCGGGCGCTCGACCTTGAGCGACATGCCGAACTTTCTGCAGCCCGGACAGAGCGGCCATGTTGCCGGGGAGCCATCGGTAGCGAGTTATGTCCGCATTCGCCGCGAGTTTTCGGTGCAGGCGCTTTTTTCCAGCGTGCAGTATTCCTTCAGCAATGACGGGCAGACCATGGTGGAGACGCTGGTGCTGCACGTTCGCGATCCCAAAGATCTGATTCAGGTGTCGCTGGAAGACAGTGCCTCGTCGGTCACCAGTTCCGAGGCCATGCTCGGGTCGAACACTCCGGCCAGCCGGGTGCGACTGGAACGCTTTGGGAAATCCTCGGTGGCGTTGGCTCGGTGTTTGGCTGCGGAGGGCGGTCCGGCGCCGGATCAGAGCGCGTATGAGCCGCTGTTCCGCAGCGCGTCGGATGTGTTGGCGAACTATCGCACGCTGTTGAGCGTGAAAACAATTGTGCCGGAGGAGTTGGCGAAAATCAGCGGTGAGTCCAACGCAGAGTCTAAGCCGAAGAATGCTACAAAGGTCAAAGGGACCAAGGCGACACCGGTTCTAGATAAGAAGTGAGTTCATTTTTTCTGTTCTTGCGAGTGAACGAGCGGCTTGCATCAAAACCTGAAATCAGCCATCTAATCTGCAACTACACAATTATCCATGAGCGAAACTCGAGACGTTGTCATCATCGGGTCCGGATGCTCCGGACACACTGCCGCTCTCTACGCGGCGCGGGCTAACCTGAAGCCGCTCGTCATCGAAGGCCACGAGCCGGGCGGGCAACTCTCGCTGACCACGCTGGTCGAGAATTTCCCCGGATTTCCCGAAGGTATTCTCGGCCCACAGCTCGTCGAGAATATGCGCAAGCAAGCCGAACGCTTCGGCGCCGAATACCGCATGGCGCATCTCACCAGCGCCGACCTGAGCCAGCGGCCGTTTCTGCTGCATCTGGGCGTTCATCAGGTTCACGCCCAAACTCTGATCATCGCGAGTGGTGCTTCGGCTCGTTGGTTAGGGTTGCCGCATGAGCAGCAGCTTATAGGCCATGGTGTTTCGTCGTGCGCGACCTGCGACGGCTTCTTTTTTTCGGGGAAGGAGATCGTAGTGGTCGGGGGCGGAGACTCAGCCATGGAGGAAGCGCTCTTTCTTACCCGCTTCGCTACCAAAGTGACGGTGATTCATCGTCGCGATGCTTTTCGGGCGTCGAAGATCATGCTGGAGCGCGCGCAGCACCACGAGAAGATTCAGTTCCTGCTCAACACCGTGGTGGAAGACGTTTACGACGTTCACCACAAGGAAGTCACCGGCCTCAAATTGCGCGATGTAAAGACGGACAAAGTCTGGGATTTCCCCACCAGCGCGCTGTTTCTCGGTATCGGCCACGAGCCCAACGCAAAGATGTTTGCCGGCCAACTCGACACCGATGCCGATGGCTACCTCAAGACTCACAACTACGTATTCACGCGCGTTCACGGAGTGTACGCCTGCGGGGACGTGCAGGACCGCCGCTATCGCCAGGCCATTACCGCCGCAGGCACTGGTTGCATGGCCGCGATGGAAGTGGAGAAGTTCCTGGAAGAACAAGGCAAGTGAGCCCATTTCGCGCTGGTTACTATCGTTTTCATTCCGGGTGGCCCGTAGCCTGAAAGAATCCGGGATCGCCTGCCCCGCAAGAGTCACTCCCCCGGTCGTTCTAACCGGGGTAGCCTGAGTTTGGCCGAGGAGCCAGAGCCTTTCCACCGGCCTCTACACCGACAAAGCACTTCCCAGGCGCTCTTACGGAGGGGTACCTTCATGAACGCTCGCTTCGTCTGTTTTCTCGCTTTTTGTGGCGGCCTTTATGCGCAGCAGGTCTCGCAACCGTCACTCACGATCTACAACCAGGATTTCGCCGTCGTGCGCCAGGAACTCCCCCTTGATCTGAAGGCAGGCGAAAACCAGATCAATGTGAACGACATTACCATGCACCTTGAGCCCGACTCGGTGATCCTGCGGGACCCTACCGGTAAACATAATCTCCATGTGCTCGAGCAGAACTACCGTGCCGACCCAATCTCGGAGCCGTTGCTGCTTTCGCTGTATGAAGGCAAGACGATCAACTTCGAAGTTGGAACACCTCAAGGCGTGCAGACGGTAAAAGGCAAGGTCATTCGCAGCGGATACACGCCCCACAACGATTTCGCGATGAACCGCTATGGCCAGAACTACTACCAGGCGCAGATGGCTGTAGCCGCCGAACAGCCGATTATCGAGGTCAATGGCCAGCTACGATTCAGCCTGCCCGGTACGCCCGTCTTCCCGGACCTGACCGACGACACCATCCTCAAGCCTCGTCTCGAATGGCTCCTCGCGACCGACAAGGCAGGGAAATTCCCGGCAGAACTCTCGTATGTGACCGGCGGCATGAGCTGGCAGGCCGACTACAACATCGTCGCGCCCGAGAAAGGAGGCCTCGTCGATATTGTCGGCTGGGTCACCATGGACAACCAGACCGGCCGAACTTTTGAGAACGCCCGCATCAAACTGATGGCTGGCGATGTGAACAAGATCCAGCCGGGAATGGCCGGCCGGGTCGCGCGAATGATGGCGACGGACGGGGCCGCCCCCGTCGGTCCACCGGTTACCGAGAAGGCCTTTGATGAATACCACCTCTACACGCTCGAACGCAGCACCACTCTGCGTGATCGCGAAACCAAGCAGGTGGAGTTCATCCATGCCGCCGGCGTAACCACAAACAGGTCTACATCTACGACGGCGCCAAGATCGATCCCAATCGCTACAACGGCTGGAACTGGGAGAATATCCGCAACGACCACTCCTACGGCACCGAATCCAATCCCAAGATTTGGGTGATGCGGGAGTTCGTCAACTCGCAGGCCAATCATCTCGGCATGCCGCTACCCAAAGGCCGCGTGCGCTTCTACCGCCGCAATGACGACAGCCAAGTCGAGTTCACCGGAGAAAATGCGATCGATCACACGCCCCGAGATGAAACCGTGCGCCTCTACACCGGTAGCGCTTTCGACCTCTCGGGGGAACGCCACCGCACCAATTACGCCATCGAGATGGGCAAGAGCACGGCCACAGAAACGTTCCAGATCAAAGTCCGCAACCACAAGAAAGAACCGGTGGAGGTGCACGTCGTGGAGCGCTTATACCGCGGCACGAACTGGGAAGTCGTCGCCAAATCAGACGAGTACCAGAAGAAGGACAGTCAGACCATCGAGTTCCCGGTGACGATCGCGCCCGACAGGGAGAAGACGATCACCTACACGGCTCACTATACCTGGTGAAGATCAGGCCGCTGAAAGTTCGTCCACCGGACGCTCTCGTCTCGAACCGTAGGGGCCCACGTGTGTGCCCGGTTACGCCCCACAAATCCCCCGGTGTGATACAAATTTCTGTGGTCTTCCTACGAGCGGCCGGCATTCCTTTTCTTATCATCCCCGACCTGGCAGGTACTGCATGCTAAGGGCATTCTTCGTCCATCTTTCTGAAAATCGATATCTACGCAGTTTTGCCGAGCGATCCGCGATTGGTCGCCGCGTTTCCGGGCGGTTCGTGGCAGGTACGGAAATCGCCGACGCGGTGCGCGTCACTCAGACCGTCAACCGCGCCGGCATGAGTGTCAGCATCGACAACCTTGGCGAGAACGTCACCAATCCTGAGGAAGCCCGCCACAGCGCGCAGCTTTACCACCAGATTCTCGACGCCATCGTGGCCAACCAACTCAACGCCAACATCAGCCTGAAGTTAACTCACATGGGGTTGGATGTGGATGAGAAACTGGCGCGCGACCTGGTGGCAGGCCTTGTGGCCAGAGCGGCATCCATGCAGCCGCCGGGCTTTGTGCGCGTCGATATGGAAGGTTCCCCCTATACGCAGCGCACGCTGGACTTCGTTCACGAACTGCACCGCATGCCGGGAAATCAGAAGAGCGTCGGCACGGTGATTCAGGCCTACCTGAAGCGCTCCGAGAGCGACGTCGAAAAGCTGCTGGCGGAAGGGATCCGCATCCGCCTGTGCAAGGGCGCGTACAAGGAACCGGCGAGCATCGCTTTTGAAAGCAAAGGCGACGTGGATGCGAACTACATCCAGCTGATGAAGATTCTGATGAAGAGCGGTATCTATCACGGGATGGCGACCCATGACGAGAACATCATCCGGGAGGCCAAGGCCTTTGCCACGCGCGAAAACATTGCGCGCGATGCGTTCGAGTTTCAGATGCTGTACGGCATTCGGCGCGACTTGCAGCAGAGTCTGGTACGCGAGGGCTGGCGCATGCGCGTCTACGTTCCCTTCGGTACGGAGTGGTATCCCTACTTTATGCGGCGGCTGGGCGAGCGTCCGGCGAACGTGTTCTTCATCGCGCGGAATATGCTGCGGTCGTAGGCAGTCAGTTCTCAGTTCTCGGCTGGAGCGAGAGGCAGGTGGGTGGCCCCGCGCATCATTTCGCGCTCCTGGTCGGAGAACATGCTCCGAAAGCGCTCGGAGTTGATCACCGTTTCGCGCTGGTCCGGCGGCATCGCCCGCAAGTCGCGAACGGCAGTCATTACCAAGCGCTGGCGATCGGGAGGAAGCTGTCGCATCTGGCCATAGATCTGTCGAGCTTGTTGTTTTTGCTCGGGCGTCAGATGCTCCCACGTCTCCATGCGGTTCAATACTCGCAATTGCTGTTGCGGCGGCAGATTCGAAAAATGCTGCAATCGCTGCCGAAGTCGCTGCTGTCTTTCCGGCGGCAAGCGGCGGAATGCGGGATCGTTCTGGAGTGCGCGCTCCTGTTCGTCCGGAGGCAAATCCTTGTAGCGTCGAAGCCAGTCCCCGGCGTGGCCATGCGCTTGTGGAGGTCCCTGTTGTTGCCGAGGTGCCTGCCGTGCGGGCGCCGGGGCCGCATGACCCTGCTGCGGCGTGTGGAAAGCGCCGATGCCCGCTAGACAGGGCGAGCAAAAAACGACCGCGATCGCCATACCGGCGGTTACCAGCCAATCCGTCCTGTATTTCCCCCGCCTCATTTTCGTGCGTGCGTGCGTTTCCGGGCACTTCGTCGTTTTTCAGTTCATCCTGATGACAGTTAGCGCGCGAACCGGCTACGGATTCGCTACGACATTCTGCTGCAAGTCAAGATCATCCAGCAACTCGAAATCCGAATACATCTCGTGATTCTTGTCCAAAGCTTGCAGATCGCTTACCGCCGTGCCCGGGGGTTCCGTCATCGAAGCTTCCTCGGCATGCTTGTACACGCCACTGCCGCGGGTGACGAACAGGCCCACGCCCACTCCGAGAAGCACGGTAAGCGCCGCCGCCAGCACGGGCCGGCGAAACCAGTGCAACCAGCCCGCCTGTGGTTTGGCTATTTCTTCGCGCAGCCGCGCCTGCAGGCGGGTATCGAAATACGGCGACGGCTCTGGGGCCTGCCATTCGTCGAGCAGCGCCATGGTTGCGCGCATCGCTTTCAATTCTTCCGCACAAGTGCCACAACTCTCCAGATGCTTGCTCTCGTCCGCTGTGGTCTGGCCGAATCCTGCCGCCACCTCGGGCATGCGTTCACGAATTTCATCGCATTTCATAACCGCTTCCCCTTAACTCTTTTCGCCAGTGTCGCTCACAAAGAAAACAAATCAAGCTGACTCAACAAATTCTTTTAACTGTTCCCGCAAAGTCTCATAGGCACGGAAGAGCAACGACTTGGTCGCCGACTCGCTCTTCTTCAAAACTTCTGCAATCTGCTTGTAGTCCATTTGCTGGTACTTGTGCATGATTACCGCCAGCCTCTGCTGCTCGGGGAGCGCCTCTACTTTACGGCGAATCGCCATCATCCGCTCGCGGCGCACCATGACTTGTTCGGCGGTCAAAGCCCCGTCCGGCAGTTCGAGCGTGGTGCCGCTCTCCTCATCCGGCTCGTCGAGGCTGACCGTAACCTCCGGACGCTCGTGGCGCGTGTCCCGCGCATGATTGACCGCCAGATTGGTCGCAATGCGATACAGCCAAGTGGTAAATTTCGCGCTTGCCTCGTAGCTCTGGCGCGAGCGATACACGCGCAAAAAAACTTCCTGCGCCAGATCTTCGGCTGCCGCCGTATTGCGCGCCATCCGGTACATAAAACTTACGATCGGACGGCGATATTTCTGCACCAGGTAATCAAATGCCGATTGATCGCCCGCCTTGGCGCGCAGCATGATCTCGGCGTCGGAATCGCTACCCTCGGCCGCAGCCGACGCCTGCGGCGTCGTCGCAGCCATCAGCATGCCCCGATCCAGTGCGGCAGTGCTCACACTAGTTTCAACCCCGTGGTGGCCCGAAAGTTTCGCTTTTTGCCCATCGGGCGAAGTCGTGAAACTCCCTTCTGGTGAAGGAGATAGAGGTGTCCGCGAAGGTTTTGGGTCGGGCGCCATACAAACAAGGAAGAACCGGCCAGGGCGCGGTCCGAACTCAAACCCGAACTCGCCCCTGCCGCCGATTAGGCTACCACGCCCGGCCCCCGTACCGAAACCCGTTCGTTCCGTGCGAGGAGGCACGGTTTCAATAGAGATGTAAACATCGATAGAGACACTTAACTGGGGGTCGTAGCTGGTGGTCGCGCGCCGCGTCTCAGAAGTTGAACGCGAATCCTACCGAGATCACGGGATAGAACTTGAAGGCGGACATGTCTTTGTTCAACTTATTTCTTTCGGCCTGCACGTTGGCCTGAAACGCAGGATCGGAGTTGACGGAGAGACAGTTCACACCATCAGAGTCGCAAGCGCTTCCCGCCAGGTTGAGTGCGGTGCGGGGAGCGCCGGTGTAAATAACTCCAACCTCAAAGGGGACGCTGAAATGGCGGTGGTTGCGAGGGAGTAGATTTCCCCAGCCGACGGTGAACATGGGTCCGGCCTTGGCGAAGTCGACCTTACCAGTGCCAGCGATCGGGTCGGTAGCATCGCTGGCGTACGTGGTATTGTTGAGGGTAAAGGTTTTGCCTCCGGGAACGGAAGCGTTGGCGGCAAGCTGGTTGCCGTTGTAGACGAGCACGCCCGGACTGAGATGGAAGCTGCCCCCGAAGGGAAACCAGTCGTAGTGAGCTTCTACGGAGCGGAAGCGCAGCTGGGCCGCGTAGGCGACGCCATCCTTGTTGAAGCCGCGGTCATAGCTGAACATGTTGAACCCGGCGCGCAGGTTGGAACGGTAAGTGAGAGGTGTGGCAGCTTCTGCACCGGCGCCCAGCGAGGATACCTTGACGGCGATGCCGAGCCGAGAAAATGGCTTGCTGGATTCCGCTTGTGCGGAACAGAGGGTCGGAAGCATGAGGACAGCGAGAAATAGGGAGGCGAGGACAAATGCGGGACGTCGTGGCATGAGAATACTCCGTTTCACTCAAATTCTCGGCGTTCGTATGGCACGGGTTCAACTCAAATATCGTTCCAAGAGAGGATTGTCACGTTTCGCAGTACGGAAATGGGAGATGCCGAAGAGGGACAGCCTTATCCGCTGGGCTGAACTGGAAAGCAGATCACATCGTTATGCTCACGATCAAATTCACGGAAGGCCCAACATGACACTCTACTACCGGCACCTATATCGTAAGCAAAAGCCGGTAGCTTAAGAGGAAGTAATGCACACGTTGGCTGCTTCAACGGGAGCAAGAATGGGAGCCGCGGCAATTCCATGACCACGACGACGGGCTGGGAACTTGGGTATAATGATGAACTTACCGCAACACAGTGGGCGCTTAACTCAGCGGTAGAGTGCCATCTTCACACGGTGGAAGTCATAGGTTCGAATCCTATAGCGCCCACCATTAACTTATTGACCATAAGAGTGTTATCCCAGCTTCGATGTCCCGAAATGTCCAGTTGTCTGAAGTTCGTCTCCGATTTTGACCGGAAGCACCATACGCACGACACTGGAATGTGCTGTGCGCTTCTGTTCACTGACAGCTTGCGTGTACACGTTCAACGTGGTTCGAATGTCGGCGTGGCGTAAGAGTTCCTGTTGGACTTTCACATCCACCCCGAGCTGCCTCAACATCGACGAATAGGTGTGGCGAAACGTGTGCCAGCCTACATCGCCGCCGAGCTCCGCCGTTTTCGCAGCCGGCTTGATCTGTGTTGCCAGCATTGAACTCGAACGCAAGGGCAATTCCCCGGCTTTTTGAGGGCTCGCGAATACCCAGTCACCCTCCTGCGCGAACTGCGAAGCACGCTTCCAGTTGAACAGGATCTCGGCGAGTGCGGGAACCAAGGGCAATCCGGATTGCGAATATTTGGTCTTCACGTCACCAACTACGCCATCAACGATGGCCCGACGCACCAGCACCGTGAGCTGTTGCCAGTCGAAATCCAGCCACTTGAGTGCAAACAGTTCACTACATCTCAAGCCGGTGCCAAGAGCGACAATCACCGCGGCTCGGCAAGGTTCTGCCAAAGTGGCGATCAGCGCCTGAATTTCGTCGGGGTTCAGAATGCGGGGCTCCGTCTGCCTTCGGCTGATGCCCTTCACTCTTACCAATGCGAGGGGATTCACTCCTAGATCGATCAGGCCCCAGCGCATCGCGCAATTGAAGATCACAGCCATGACGTTGCGTATGTTGCCTTTGGTTTTAGGCGCGAGGTCGAGCGTTTTCAACCACTGCTCGATCGTGAACGGGGCGCCTTTGCTCGCTAGCTTTCGCAAAGGCCAGTCCGTCCACTTCGGCCGGATGTGAGTTTCGATGTAGGACCGGTACGCCAAATTCGTGGAGTGACGCTCTGGCATTTCCTCCGCGATGTAACGATCCAAGAGAGCCCCGAACCCGATGGTCCGGGACGTGGGGTTTTCGGAATTGGCCGTCAATTGCAGATGCTCGCAAGCTCTAAGAGCCTCCGCCTTCGTGGGGTATTGCTCGATGTTGCCGATCATTTCGCCGCGGCGTTTCACTTTGCCAACCGGCCCATACTCGCGCCAGCGATACACCCAGCGATGGAGTCCAAGTTGACAGATCATGTATGGTCAATTCAGGAACTTCTTGCGCATTTGGATTCAAACTGACCCACTACCGGAAATCATACTGACCCACTACCCCAGATCGTCGTAGCCGCAGTGGTCACACAAGAAACCAACGACAAGCAGCAACTGGCGCCGATGCTGGCGCAAGTCGAACAGAATCTGGGAGCCAAGCCCGAGGCGGCGAGCGCGGATACCGGTTACTGGAGCGAAGCGCAAGTGAATGATGAACGGCTGAAGGGCATCGAATTATACGTAGCCACGGGCAAACAGAAACATAGTGAAGCGGACGGTGAACGACCGCCTGGCGCAAAACTACCAGGGACTTCACCGCGGGAGAAGATGAAGCAGAAACTGGCGAGCGAAGCGGGACGGGACATCTATCGGATGCGGAAAGCGATCGTGGAACCGGTGTTCGGACAGATCTAAGGAATGGCGGCGATTTTCCCGATTCAGTTTCCGGGGAGAAAGCAAAGTGCGAGCGGAATGGAAGTTGATCTGCCTGACGCACAATCTGCTCAAGCTGTTCCGGTCGGGTTGGTTGTTCCGTACTGCCTGAGAAGCGAAATCGCCCCGCCGAGACCCTTCAGCTGCCTTTGAGAAAGAACCTGGCCACCTACGCAGCGTCGAAAGCCCTTCTTATCGGGAGATGTTGCACGAATCAAGACGCTGCATCGTGCGCGTGCTGGTTTTGCCTCCTTCTTCTCTCCGACAGACTCCTAGTCTCGTGTTGCCTCTCTCACGATCCGAACAGCGGCTTTGGGCCCAGCCTAGTCTTCAGTGGTTGCTTCCCTGACGATCCTAGCGGCAGTTTGGCTGGCATCTTCCTTGTAGGCAGTTAGCTTGTTCATGGCAACTGTGCGAATAGGGTCGCCCAGTGATTTCTGCTTTGATACATCGAACTTCTCAATATCCGCCGTTTGCCCGTCTAGGGACACTCCGACAACCCTGTACACTCCGACCAGTCCCTCTGGTACTACGATCTGCCCAACTTTTATCTGTGCTCTTGCCATGCCGATAGTTTCCCACAGGCCAGACCCGATTGCTAGACCTATGGATTTCAAACTGGACCACTACCGGTTATTCAAGAAGTCTTCACCGCAGTTGGAGTTTACTTTTGCTCGGTAGCTTCTCTCACGATCCGAGCAGCGTTCTGGCTTTCGTCAAGATAGGAAAGGGTCGTCCACGACGCTCTTTGGACTATCGGAGGGGTAGTCGTGGTTTGTACTAGAGCCGTCTTTGTGCTTGCGTCAACTCCAACCACTACGAACCTGCCATTCACCCCTTCAACTGTCACGGTATCGTTCGTTCTCGGGATGTAGCGCGGTTTTGCCATGCCCCACAGTTTCCCACAGGCCGGAGCCGATTGCTACCCCTGTGAGTTGCAGATTGCACCGCTTCCCCTGGTTCGTGATAACTGTACCTTCACAGCCAACCGCGGTATCATTCTCGTGACCTTGAATAGAGAGCCTCAATGCCTCGCCAACCGAGCAATCAGCTCTGGTCGAGCGGTCGACCTGCCCAGATTCGAGCACGAGGTCCTACCGGATTTGATGAGGAGGTCCGACGACTCGGATTGGATGAGCAAACATCCTCACGCGAGTTGAAGAAGTGGTGCGAACTCAACAAGAATCGGTGCTACATCCCCGAATCGCTGCTGAAGCACTGGGGGATGTCGGTGGATCCGGACACGGCGTGAACGCATTCTCCACCAGCTTCGCGTAAGGCAAGTTCCCCGCCAGTACCGTCCTTCGCACCGTCATCCCGAACAGATCAGAACTCTTCTAGGGATTACGCGGCTCGGTTCATCTCCGTGCACTTCCGACAGGAGCATTTGAAATCTGGCTTTTCGGGAATTGCGGTGTGGCCGCACTCCAAGCACAGGAACCATCCTTCAGGGCGAGGCAACATTGGCTCGAAATCCCCACCCAGCACGCAATATGGACATCGAACAATTTCGTCAGCCATTTTGAGCCATCCGCTCTTTCGCTCTCGGATTAGTCCGGCAATTCGATCCGATCCGGATGCTTCTTTTCCCGCTCGTGCTCTTCCGCAAGAACCTTTTCGAGCCAATGTGCTTGGCGGTCAGCGACCGACTTATCCGCGGAGGCCGACGGATGACAGATGACGAACTCCTCACCGCAAGCGTCGCACCGGAGGGCGCCCATTTCCTGGAAACCAGCGGGCTCCTTATCTCGCGTCTGACCCTTGCTTATTGCCACTGCTTTCATCTACTGAACTGTTCCGATCTCATTCATTTGCCAACAAGCCAGCTCAAGGCTTCCTGCCGGCTTTTGAAAGTTGGAAACTCGCGCCGAGAGAAGTCCTTTAGATTCTCCCCCAATACTTCTGAGAGATTCCCTCCTCCTACCAAAGCGGATTTGTTGATGTAGGGCTTATCGAATACTGCGGTTTCCTTTATGGTCCGGATGGCGTCCTGATCCAATGAGGCCCCAGTGAAATCGGAAAGCACCAGGACCGACCCGCGCGGTTGAGTGATCACGTAGTCGGGAACTGCTCGCGCGATCTTTTCGACCTCACCGGAGGGGCAGTGGGAGAAGTCGACCAAAAGAATCTGTTTCTGCTGATGGCTGATGAAATGGATTCGTTCATTCACGACCTGAAACCTTCTTTGCTTTGCGTCTGGCTTTCGCCGCTGCCTTGGACGCTTCGATTTCGCTTTCCCTGTTCTAGGTCTCTGTGTCGCGCGACAACTTACCCTTCTGTTTGGCCCAGCGGACCTTCGCCGCCTTACTGGCGCTTTCCTTTCGTTGCTCGGCCGTGAGCTTCTTGGCACGAGCCTTACCGCCTTGCTTCCCGAACTTTGCGAAGTACTTTGTTAATTCTTTTCGGTTCACAGGCAAAGAGTACCACACATGCGTAAGGGCTACGCATTTTATTCTTGACATGCGTAGGGGGTACGCATACAATCCCGATTGTTTAGGGAATCAAATCGGCTAGGAGGCAACAAATGGCTAAGAAAAACGCGACCACAGTTTCGGTTATGCCAGTTCGGAACGACCCTGACGCACGGCTCTTGCAGCAGATCTTTCGTATGACAACGGAAGAGTATTTATTTCTAAAGTTCCTCGCTTCTGCAGCCCGGCCATCTGATTGCACTGCGAGGCAGCGTCTCCTGTTCCGAAAGTTACAAGAATCCTGCAGAGTGGAGGTCATTGAATATCCGTGCCTCGACGGTCCACGCTGGGTGCTCTCCACATCAGGTGAGGCGATCTTCGATGGCGCCGCTCGTCTCCTCCCTGGGATTACGAGCGGTCCGGCTAAGATACTGCAATTCCCGTCGCTTCGATAAGGAGTGGTCACATGACGTTTCCATCTACAAAGCGAATCGCCTTATACGCTAGAGTGTCGACCTCGAAGTGTGAGAAATGCGGAAAGCGGAAGTCTGAACATGAAGCGGTCGACCACGAGTACAGGGGCCAGGATTCCGAGGTCCAACTCCGCGAACTGAGGGAATACGTAGAGCTGCGCGGATGGCAAATTACCGAAATCTATACCGATAGCGTTTCTGGCACGAAGAACTCTCGGCCGGGACTTGACAAGTTGATGGTCGACGCTGCACGACGGCGCTTCGATGTGCTCGTCGTGTGGCGTTTTGATCGTTTTGCCCGTTCGGTATCCCACTTACTCAGGGCGCTTGAGCAATTCCAGGCGCTGGGGATTGATTTTGTATCCCTTTCGGAGAACGTCGATACCAGTACACCGACGGGAAAGATGATCTTCACCGTTCTTGGCGCCGTGGCAGAACTAGAACGCAGTTTGATCGTCGAACGGGTCAAGGCCGGCATTCGCAATGCCCGGGCAAAAGGGAAAAAGCTAGGACGCCCAAGGGCCGATGTCCGAGAATCCGAGATCGAAGGTCTTCGTGCATCCGGGGCTTCCTGGCGGGCAATCGCCAAAGAGATGGGGGTTGGGGTCGGAACGGTCCACCGAATCGGACAGCGGCGTTCCAAAAACGTCTGCGGGGCCTTTTCCGAACGGCAGTCCGGAGGTGCTTTATGTCCAAGCGAACTGCCAACCTGATTGTTATTTCCTCCCACGCGGTAGCTTCCCCCATCGTGCACTGTGCGCCTCAATTGGCTTGCGTCAATCGGAAAATCGCGGAGAGGGTGACGAACTCCTCAAATGCCCACGTGTATTCGATCTTCGCCGAGGCAGCGTTTCTGGCGGGGAAAGCCATAGAGGCAGCAACGGAGCTGCAACGAATGCCCGGCATGTCTGCGGAGGCCTTTGCTGAAACGCTGGACTTTTGGCGCCGCGTCCGCGACCACGCCGGAACTGCCGCCCTTGATTCGCTCGGAGGAAACAGCACGCTCGCGGAGGCACTGGTCACATTCCGATTGCTCCACCAGCAACTTGGCTCTCGCGTCGCCAAAGCAGCGCGACCGCAAAGATGAACCAGCTCGCTTGTTCGAAGATCACGATTC